>OGTH01000008.1_pt1 | contig 239397 bp, 231 predicted proteins | sample 1574621 | NCBI WGS metagenome assembly OGTH01 (sample SAMN03295844, study PRJEB24534) | human gut metagenome | isolation source: fecal sample 4 from infant 6 | host: Homo sapiens | place: USA: Pittsburgh, PA | collected 2014-07 | reverse complement strand
ATTTATTTATTTTTATATTTATTTATTAGATACCTTATCCATTCTTCTAGCCTTTATGAATTCAATAACATTAGCTCCTATAACAGCTATGCATACTAAAAAGGCTATAATAATTATTACTGGTATATTACTAAAAGTATATATCTCTATCTTTCTAAAGAAAAAAGTTGATGCCACCATAGCTGATAATACAATAAAAATAATTATAAAAGACATTATAGCTTCCTTCTTATTTCCCTTTTCATTTCCCCCTGGATGAGTACATATATATTTTACTATACCAATAGAAAAAACAAGTGCAATTATAAGGGATATAAACGGTGCTAATGATATTGTATATTTCATATTTAAAATATTAGATATAGTTAGTGGTTTAACAGTAGGTATGCTTGAAATAATATCTAATGCCATAAAGAACACTAGCATATATATGGAAATCCCTCCAAAGTCATAGAAATATGATTTTAGAGAATACCACTTGTCACTTCCCCTATACGCATCTATTATATTATCGCAAAACTCCTCATAATCTCCAACTAATACCTCTAGATCCTCTCCCCTAGACTGAGCCCCTAATAAAATATCATTTACATCATTAATTGCTTCTTCTGCATCAACACTATTTAATTTACCTCTTAAATAACATACTATATTTGTAACTAAATCCTGATATCTCTTGTCTATCTTCAGCATATTGCTATAGTTTACTTTTATTTGTTTGTCTAACTTATTCATCAATCCTACTTCCCTTCATAATACTTAAATATTCCATCAACAAACCCCTTAAACTCACCCCAGATTCTTGTAAACTCTTCAAGTTCTTGTTCTCCTTCTTCAGTCAATGAATAATATTTCCTCTGAGGCCCAAGTGGAGATTCCTTCTTTTGTGAAGCTAAACTTTTTCTTTTTTCTAATCTTGTCAATAATGGATAAACCGTTCCTTCTGTACATTGACCAAAACCAAAGGTCCTTAATTCTGTTACCACTTCATATCCGTAAGTTTCCTTTTTATGCTTTACAATTTTCAATATACATCCTTCTAAAACACCCTTTAATAATTGAGATTTATCTTGCATAGTAAATCTATCCCTTCTCCTACTTTGTATAACATAGTAGTTCTTGTAAAAAGTAGGTACTATGTAATACATAGTACCTACTTATAATATATTCCTTTTCACACTTTTTGTCAATAAAAAAGGTGAAGTGGATATTTTTTTGCTTGTTCCGTCACTTCGCTCTAAGTCACATGGAAACAAATATCCACCTCAATCGTACTAAAAATAAGGAATTTATAAAATTATTATACTTGAATAGCTGGTTAAAATTTTATACCTTTCTACACAGTAAAAAATATGGAGAAATCTCTATATGATTTCTCCATATTTTTGTTTAATTAATTAGAACTTAAGATCTTTAAATAAATCTCCTAAACTTAATCCTTCGTCACTATCATTATACTTCATGTATTCTTTATTTCTTTCAACAGCTTCTTTAATGCTTAAGCTTAACTTCTTATCTTCTTTATTCACACTTAGAACTTTAACCTTAACATTTTGTCCTACTGTTAACACATCACTTGCTTTAGCTATGTTTTCATCAGTTATTTCTGTAATATGAACTAATCCTTCAACTCCAGGTAAAACCTCTACGAAAGCTCCAAAATTAGTTAGTCTAACTACTTTCCCTTCCATTACAGCTCCATCTTTTATAGAACTTCCATGAACCTTCCATGGTTCACTATTAACATCCTTTAAAACTAAAGCTAACCTTTCTTTTTCTCTATCTACTTCACCAACAAATACTTCAACTTGGTCTCCAACCTTAACTACATCTTCAACTCTCTTAACTCTTCCCCAAGCTAAATCATTTATATGAACTAAACCTTGAACTCCACCAATATCAACAAATGCTCCAAACTTAGCTATCTTTGTTACAACACCTGTTCTCTTTTCTCCTTCATTAACAGAAGCCCACATTCTTTTCTTTTCTATTTGGTACTGCTCTTCTTCTATTACTCTTCTAGAAGCAACAACTTTTCTATTTCTTAAATCTAATTCTATTAACTTAACTTCAAGAGTCTTTCCTACTACATCTGAAGACTCAACTCTTCCTCTACCTAACTGAGAACCTGGAATAAATATTCTAACTCCACCATAATAAGCTACAACGCCACCTTTTACAGCTTCCTTAACATTTACACTTATCAATTCTCCTGATTTAAATGCTTTCTTTAATTCTTCTCTTTCAGTAACTGCTAAAGCCTTAACTCTTGAAAGTAACACATATCCTTCTCCATCATTAGGCGATAAAACGTATACTTTAAACTCATCACCCTTCTTTACAACTTCTTCAGGACTTTTTCCTTCATAAGTTAATTCTTCTTTAGATATAACTCCATCAAAAGCATAATTTATATTAACTATTACTTCCTTATCATTTACTTCTATAACCTTACCATCAAGGATTTCTCCTTCTCTTATTCTCTTAACATCATAATCATTTAAAAACTCACTCATGCTATTCATGTTTGTTTCATTAGTCATATAAATCACTCCCTAAAATACAATTTTAATCCAATTTAAATTCTATATTATTGTTATTGCTAATACAAGTAGCATATACATTATATTATATATTTACCCCAAATAAGTTTATGGTATAATATAGAAAATAGGTAAAAAATGAATTATAAAGCTATATCAAGATAAATTACGGTATAAAGAGTTATTGAATACCACTTATCCTCACTTAACTCTTTTCTCCTTTTATAGGTTAATTTCGCCTTTGCTATTTCAATTTTTTACCACTATAATTTAGTTATAATATTATTTTGACAATATAATGTACTTGATATTTAAATTGAATACTAATAAAATTAGGAGGTTATGTTATGGGTATTTTTAACAGGATGTCAAACATGATTAAAGGAAAAGTAAACTCAACTTTAGATGAAATGGAAAATCCAATTGAATTACTAGATCAAAAAATTAAAGATATGGAAGAACAATTAAGCAAAGCTAAATTAAACTCTGCTCAAGTTTTAGGTAATGTTCATGAAATTGAAAAGAAAATGAACGCAGCTAAAAATGAATCTGTTGATTATGATTCAAAAGTTAAACTAGCTCTTTCTAAGAATAATGAAGATTTAGCCAAGAGAGCATTAGCAAAGAAGGTAGATGCTGATAAAAAGTATGAATCTTTAGTAACTACCTATAATACTTCTAAAGCTCAAGCAGATGCTCTAAAGAAAAACTTAAGAGCTTTAGAAGAAGAACTTGAAAAGACAAGGAGCTATAGGGACGAAGCTGCTGCAAGGTACTCTACAGCAAAAGCTTCTAAGAAGGTTAATGAAGTTTTAGCAAATGTTGAAACTAAAACCAATTCTATTAATATTGATAATATTGAAAGAAAGATTGCTAGAGAAGAAGCTATGGCTAATGGTCTTGGAGAATTAAAAAACCTTGATAACTTTGATAGTGAATTTGAAGAATTAGGTGACGTTGACCTAGATGCTGAATTAGAAAAATATAAATCAGGACTTTAATAGTTAATAGAGATAAAAAAGATTAGGAGGAGAAATTGCTTGAGCAATTTCTCTCTTCAATTTATTTTAGAAGTTCTAGAGACTTGTTACAGAATTTCATCCTTATCCTTATTATTTTAATTATCCTTATTAACAAAAAACTGCCCTAAGGCAGCTTTTTAATCAATCTTTTCTATCTTCACAACATCATATCCTTCATCTTCAATGATGTCTTTAATTTCTTCTTCTGTTAAATCTCCTTCGATTACAGCTTTATTTATTTCTACATCCATACCTCTAACTTTTCCACAATCTTCAAATGCATTTTTCACATGTCCTACACAATGCATACAAGACATTCCATTCATTTCAATTTTAAACTTTGCCATAATAAATCCCTCCAAAAAATATTTATATTCTATTAAAATTTAGGTTTAAATCTTTTTAATCTTAAAGCATTTAATAATACTGATACTGAACTAAAACTCATAGCAAATGCAGCTATCATTGGGTTAAGAAGTGGGCCTCCGAAGGCATATAAAATCCCCATAGCTACTGGTATTCCTAAAGTATTATAACCAAATGCCCATCCTAAGTTTTCTTTAATATTCTTTATTGTTGCCTTACTTAACTGGATAGCTCCAACAACATCTAGAATATCGCTTCTCATTAAAACAATATCAGCTGATTCTATAGCTACATCTGTACCTGATCCAATTGCTATACCTATATTGGCCATTGCAAGTGCTGGAGCATCATTTATTCCATCACCAACCATAGCAACATTCTTTCCTTCATCTTGAAGTCTCTTAACTTCATTTGCCTTATCTCCTGGTAATACATCTGAAACAACCTTATCTATTCCCACTTCCTTAGCAATAGCTTGTGCTGTCTTTTCATTATCACCAGTTAGCATAACTACTTCAATCCCAAGTTTATGAAGTGCTTCAACTGCTTTTTTACTATTTGCTTTTAATGTATCTGCCACTGCAATAACTCCAGCTAAAGTCCCATCTATAACCATATACATTGGTGTCTTTCCTTGAGATGCTAATAACTTAACATCATTTTCTACTGAATTTATATCTATATTGTTATTTTTCATTAACTTATTGTTACCAATAAGAATATTTTTATCATTAATTAAAGTAACTATACCTTCTCCTGGTACAGATTTAAAGGATTCTATTTCAAATAACTCTAATCCTCTTTCTACACCTGCTACAACTATAGCTTCTCCTAATGGATGCTCAGATCCTTTTTCTGCTGAAGAAGCATATCTTAATAATTCATCTTCACTTAACCCCTTAGTTATTATATCTGTAACCTTTGGTTTACCTTCTGTAATTGTACCTGTCTTATCAAATACAACAGTATTAATTTTATGAGCTCCTTCTAATGCAACTCCACTTTTAATTAAGATACCATTTTCTGCACCCTTACCTGTTCCAACCATTATTGCTGTTGGAGTAGCTAATCCTAAAGCACATGGGCAGGCTATAACTAGTACTGCTATAAATATTGTTAGCGAGAATTCTAGCCCCTTACCACTTATTGCCCAGACAATACTTGAGATAACTGCTAATGTTATTACTGTTGGTACAAAGTATCCAGAAATAATATCTGCCATTTTAGCTATAGGTGCTTTTGATCCTTGTGCCTGTTCCACAAGCTTTATTATTTGAGCTAATGCAGTATCCTTTCCAACCTTTGTAGCCTTATATTTAAACATACCAAATTTATTTATACTTGCTCCAAAAACCTTATCTCCAATATTCTTATCTATTGGAATACTTTCTCCTGTAAGCATTGATTCATCTATAGTAGTTGTTCCCTCAACAATCTCACCATCTACAGGAAGCTTTTCTCCTGGCTTTACTAAAATTACATCTCCAACCTTAACTTCATCAATGGAAATAACTTTTTCTACACCATCTACAATTATTGTTGCTTTCTTTGGAGCTAATCCCATAAGCTTTTTAATTGCTTCTGATGTCTTTCCTTTTGTCTTTGCCTCTAGATATTTACCTAAAGTAATTAAAGTTAAAATCGTTGCTCCTGATTCAAAGTATAGATCCATTGAAAAATGAGTATCTCCACCAGCAATTTTTACTATTGCATATATTCCATAAAGAAATGCTGCTGATGTACCAATTGCAATTAATGAATCCATATTTGGACTTAAATGAACTATGTTTTTAAATCCACCAATAAAGAATTTTCTACCTACTATCATTACTGGTATAACTAAAATCAATTGAATTAATGCAAAGTTCATTGCATTCTTCATAGGATCTATAATACTAGGTAGGGGTGCCCCCATCATGTGTCCCATTGATATATAAAGTAATGGAACCGCAAAAACTAACGAAAGCACAAATCTTTTCTTTAAAGAATTAATAGCATCTTCTTTATCTGTGTCATCAATCTTTGTATCTTCTTTTACTTCATAAGCTCCATAACCTGCTTTTTCTATTTTTCCTATAATGTCCTGAATCTTCAGTTTCGAATCATCATAATCTATGTGAAGGTCTTCAGTTGCTAAGTTAACTTCAGCCTTAGTAACTCCCTCCATCTTGCTTAAAACTCTTTCAACTCTACTTGAACAAGCTGCACAAGTCATACCTGTAACCTTAAAATCTTTTTTCATAAGCTATACTCCTCCTATTAAAACTACTTATCAATAAGCTTATTTACAATCCCCACAACTTCCTCAATCTTTATATCTCTTTCATCCTCATTGCTTGCAGCCTCTTTTAAGCAATGATGCATATGCTGCGTAAGAATTAACTTATTTGCTTTTTTTAATAATCCTTGAGCTGCAATTATTTGATTTGAAATATCTATACAATACCTTTCGTCTTCCAACATTTTAATTATTGCTTCAACTTGTCCCCTACAGGTTTTTAGTGTTTGTAACGCTTTTTGTTTATCAGAATTCATCTTTTACCTCCTCCACCCCCTGGGTAGGGGGTATGATTTGATATTAATACTCCAATTCTATTTTGTCAATACCTTAATATATTTATTCAATAATTTTTATTTTCCTATTAATTATAAAAAAGAGGAATCGTCTTGCGATTCCTCTTCTAAAACTCTTAACTATTTTTTTATTTCATTATAGCAATAATTAATTATATCACTTCTCTTTATAATCCCAATAAATATTCCATTGTCATCTACAACTGGAACAAAATTTTGATTTATTGCTAAATTAATTAAATTTTCTATATCTGAATTGATTGATACACTCTTATGAGATACTCTTCTATCTATCTCTTTTACTTTAACACATTCTGTGTTTTTAAAATTTAAATCAGGTGTATTCTTTAATTTCCATAAAAGGTCACCTTCTGTAAGAGTTCCAACATACTTTCCACTCTTATCTATTAATGGAATAGCTGTATAACCGTGATGCTCCATCTTCTCCATTACCTGTCTCATGGTTGCTTCACAACTTTCACACACTACTTCATTCTTTGGTGTAAGAAAAAACGCTATATTCATAACTCTCCCCTTCATATTAAGTAAAACTTTTTCATTACAACTTTATTGTAACATAATCCTAACAGCTTGTCAGATTTTCTAACCACTTTCTTATTGGAATAAAGTGAATTATTTTCAAAAATCTATACCAGCCAGCCTCATTAGATATACAGCATTTTGTGTATTACTCTTACCTTTTCTAAGCTTATAATCAAACTGAATTTTATTATCTTTATAGTATTCTCTAAAATTGTAGTTTTCTACTTCCTTCATCTCTTCTTCTAAATCACATAGTTCTAAGTCATGTGTTGAAACAAGACCTCTAGCTCCATTGGATATTAACTGTTTTATTAAAACAGTAGCACCTATGTGTCTATCCTTAGAGTTAGTTCCCTTAAATATTTCATCAAGTAATACAAATACCTCTTCTCCTCTTTTACAAGCATCTATAATAAGCTTTATTCTTAAAATCTCTGCATAGAAAGAAGATATACTTTCCTCTAAGTTATCCTTTGTTCTCATACATGTGTAAATATTCATAATAGGACAACTAAATTCATTTGCACAAGCTGGTGCGCCAATATAAGTTAGTAAAAGATTTATTCCTACAGTTCTTAAGAATGTACTTTTACCAGACATATTTGACCCAGTAATCAATGTTATTTGCTTTGGAGTCACTAATTCATATGTGTTTGCAACTGCTCTATCGCCAATTAAAGGATGAGCCATATTAACGCCCTTTATTTCTTTTTCAGTAATATTTCCAAAACACCAATCCTCATGGTCAAAGCTTATGTTAGATATACTTGATAGAGCATCAAATTCTCCCATAACCTCAAGCCACTTTTCTATAGAATCCCCATTCTTTTCTTTCCATTTATCTAAGTTAAATAATATAAATACATCTGCAAATACAAAGACATTTAAAATAAAATAATATGCATTTGCCATTGAGTCTCCAACCCAATCTAAAAGATCAGCTAATCTATTCATTTCCTTACTGCAAGAAGATTCCCCTCCTATAGTAAGTTTAGCTTTAGTTTCATTTAAATACTCACTTATAAACTCTTCTTTTTCTATTAAATTTAATATATTAGAATAAGCTCTTACACTATTTTTAATAGAATGAAATAACTCCATTACATGGTTCATATCCTTTGTTAGCATTTTAATAACAACGTAATTAATCATTAAATCTAAAATAACTATACTAAAAGGTAATATTTTAAATGTACATGCTATTATTAAAGCTAATGTAACTACTATAAATATCCCTGCAATTATCAGTTTTACAGAGCTTGTTTCAGAAGGTGTCTTTCCCCACTTTATTAACTCTTCAAGCTCTTCACCCTTATTTTTCTTAAAAGTACCATCTATATAAAGTTTTTGTCTCCATTCAACCTTTTCTCCTAGTTCTTTTATTGCTTTCTGCTTTTTATTTACAACCTCTTTAGAAGGTAAGTTCTTAAGAAGTAATATTTCCTTTAACTTTTTACGCCCACTCTTAGTTCTTGTGGTATTTACCATCTGGAATAATGAATTATTTCCAAAAACATCTAAATCTTCACAAAATGGATGCCCCTCTTCAATTAATTCTTCTCCCTTATCCTCATCTTCTTTATATTTTCCATTTAATCTATTTAAACCTTTTTCATTTATCTCTAATAAAATGTTTAATTTATTTCTTTCATTAATTTTTTTACCATGTATTATAGCTACTAGAATAAATAGCGCTAAAATTAATAACTCTACTAAAATAAGATTTAAAAAATTACTTGATTTATATAACTTATATCCTGCAGCAATCCCAACTAATACAATTGCTAATCTCCCCCAGCCAATATAAGATATAGACTTATCTAAAATATTTATCTTATCTTTTGCACTATTTATTTTTTCTTTATAAAAGTTTTCTGCTCTGCTCATCTAATCCCTCACTTCATTCTTTTATCTAATAACATTAAATATTTCTTTAAACAGTTAAGCCTAATCCTTAAGTAGACTTAAAACTTACTCTAATGTTAAAACTTCAATTTATTTAAAGATACCATAACATCATTCTTTTTCCAATATTTACAACAACCTTTTCTATAATAATTTAAAAGAGAAATTGCATTGCAATTTCTCTTTTATATATATTTATTATTAACTATTTAAGTGAATTATATATTGTTTCAAGGTTATATCTCATTGCTTCAATATAACTTTTTCCTTCAACCTTAGTTTCTAAGCTATATATCGGCTCAACCTTTCCACCAATTTCATTGGCTATAGTTTCTGCTTCCTTTTGAGTTTCGCTTCCTTCTGAAAATATAACTGTTATCCCTTTTTCTTTGCAATAATTAATTGCTCCAGCATTCTTCTTTGCTGTTACCTCTCCTTCACCAAATATATCGTGAAGTGAATTTTCTGTTAATCCAAAGTCTCTACAAAGGTATCCAAAAGCTGCATGACTAGTCATAAAATATTTTTGAGTCTTTGAAGCAAACTTATCCTTATATTCATTATATAATGAATCAAGTTCATCCTTAAATTTATTATAGTTTTCTTCATAGAAATCTTTATTTTCCGGGTCTACTTCTATTAATGCATTTTTTATGTTGTTACTTTGAACTGTTGCTTCTCTTAAACTTAACCATAAATGCGGGTCTTGTTTTCCATCTATAACTCTAACATCAGCACCAGTACTACTATCTACCATTTTAACTTTATCTTTATCAATTTGTCCTTCAACATTCTCTAACCAATGTTCCATGCCTAATCCATTGTAAACAAATACTTGGCTTTTCATTAGCTTTTCTAGATCTTTTGGTCCAAAATCCATATCATGAGGTTCTGCATTTTCAGGAACAAGAGTACTAACTTCTATCTTGTCTCCACCTATTCTTTCAGCAAATTCCTTTAAAGGACTAATAGAAACCATAACATTAACTTTTTCACTTTGTTCATTATCATTACCACTTTTAGTTGAGCATCCAATTAACATAACTGGAAGTATCATTAGCACTGATAGTTTTACTAATAACTTTTTCATTTCGCACCCCTTATTGCATATGATTTGCATTTGCATTTTTTATTGTATACTCTCATCTATTTTTTGTCAATAAGAGAACCACATATATCTATTATTGCCAATATAACTAAAAAACATTGTATTGATATTTATTTTGCTTATTCAGTCGCATAGTTCATAGATATTTATTCCCCTCGTACTAAAGGTAAGGAAATTGCAAAAAAAATTAGGTTAACAGTATTACTGATAACCTAAATCTTTCCGTTCTATTCTTATATATGATTAAACGCTAATTATGTGCATATTCTTATAAACTTATTAAATTATATTTACAACAGATCTCATCTAATATTTCTTTCTCTTTTTGCTGGCAAGTAAATATTATTCCCTGGCCTTTTATTTTATTATAAATTAGCTCAATGGCCTTCTTTCTTCTAGTATCATCATATTGAATAAAAGCATCATCTAAAATTATAGGACATTCTTCATGACTAAATAACATATCTATAAAAGCTAATCTTAAGGATAAGTAAAGTTGGTCATATGCTCCATTACTTAAATAATTCCCTTTAAAGAGATTATCTTTATCTCTAACAAGCATCTCATAATTATCGCCAAGCTTAACATCCTCATATTTATTAAGAGATAATTTTTTAAAGTTATCCAATATCCTTCTATTAATTTCAGGGCCTACCTCTCTTCTAATTTCATTAAAGGACTCTTTTAAAGTTTCCATAGCTATATCTAAAGCCTTAACTTTTTTATCACCCTTTCTAACTTCCCCCTCTACAGTTTGTATTTCTTCTTCTATCTTTACTAAATCTCTTTTTCCTATAAGTCTAGTAGCTATATTATTTTCAAGATCCTTTATTCTTTTTTCACAATCTATTAATTCCCTTGACTTTTTCTTTTCTTCCCTTTCAATCTCATCTTCTGATTCAAAAGAATATTCATTTTCATCATTAACTATGCTCTTTAGTTCTTCTTTAATCTCAGCAATATTTCTATCCTTTAGTAATACCTTATAAGTTTCCTCAATAGACAGTATATTACTATGAATTTCAGCTCTCTTTTTAAGCTTTTCCTTATATTCCTTTATATATAGCTCTATATCTAATAAATTTCCTAGGTCTAAATCCATGGTCTTTAGCTTTTCTCTAAGCTTTTCCTCTTGAACTTCTATATTAGAACTTAGCTCATTTAAAAGTTCAGTTTTTATGTTCAGGTCCTCTTCTAGCTTTTCTTTTGTAATGGACAAACTTTCAAAAATATTTACCTTTTCTAGCACCTCATCTAAATCTTTAGAGGAGGATAGTCTTTCTATTGATGAAATCATCTCACAATTCTTCTTATACCTATTCTTATCTTGAAGAAGTCCCTCTTCATTTATCATTTTTTTCTTTTCTTCGATTCTAAGTAACAATCTTTCTTCATATTCCTTGTAAGAATTAAATCTTCTTATAGCAGTTATTAAATCTCCATAGTCTTTTGCATCAACTTTTTCCATGTATCTATCTAAGCTTAACTCTATTGAATCTATTTCCTTTGTTAAAGCTTCTACCCTTTTAGATGCATTCTTCTTTCCTTTAATGGTATTACCTTCAGTAAAACCTTTAACCCCTAAAAAAGCTCCTAAGCAAATTAATAATATGCCTAAAATCATTAAAGGTATTCCAAAAAAGGATAATACTATACCTATCCCCCCTAGAATCCCACCTAAATACATATTACTCATACTTTTCTTAAGTTTTATATCTAAATTTTTAGGAATATTATTTTGTTGAAGAATATCTTTTATTTCTTTTAGCTTATCTTCATAAGATGATAGCACTTCCTCTATTTCCTCTATGTATTCTCTCATTTCATGGAGGTTTTTCATTACAGCCCTTCTCTTTAAAAGCTCCCCTTCATCTTCAGCCAAGGATTCTTCTAAAGCTTTCATTGAGCTTATTTTAGCTTCTAAGTTTTGTTGTTCATATTTAAGATTTATAAGTTTTTCCTTAATGTTATCATCAAACATTTCTAAAAACTTATATTTATCTAGCTCCTCTTTATTGTAGTTAAATTGCCCTTTTATTTCTTCTACTACTTCCTTAAGCTCTTCTCTCTTATCTATTAGCCCTAAATAAAGCCTATTATCCTCCTTAAGATCATCAATAAAATCCTCATCTATTAGGTTTCCCAAGGCCCTTTCTTCTCTTTTAAGTTCTTCCGACTTCTTTAAGTACTCACTTATATCCTTGTATTCCTTATGAAGTTTCACCTTTTTTAAATACTTTTTATATAACTCAAGCTTTGTTATCTCATCATTTAATGTTTTTCTTTTCTCCTTCTCTAGTAAAAGTTCATTTTCCCAATTTAAATTTTGCTCTGCTATGTTGTACCCCTCATACCTTTCTTCTAATAATGAGGAATACTTCTTTTTTAACCCATCTAAAGCACCTACTCCTCTAGATGTAGTTAATTCTTTCTTTATTCCCTCTATCTTAGACAGTGCCTTAGCAGCTGGAACCTCCTCCTCTGCACAACCAAATAGAGATGTTATTCTCTCCATTATTTCCTCTTCTTTATCTTTTCCAAAAGACACCCCAAGCTGACTAATAAATAGTGTTTTTTCAAAGGTTGATCTATTTACTCCTAAAAAACTTTTTCCTGGCTCTTCTATATTAATATTTCTTGCAACTTCTCCTGTTAAAGCATCTAAAACTTCACAAGTATCTTCTTTTTTAGTTAATGCAAACATCCTTTTTATAATATATTCTCTTCCATCTTGCTCAAGGGTGAGCTCTCCTCTTATTCCGCCACCCTTGAAGGGTAAATATCTCTTTCTATCTCCATCGCCCTTACCTCTTTTTTGAGGAAAACCATATAACATTACCTTTATAAATTCTTCTATGGTACTTTTACCTGCTTCATTTTCACCATAAACTAAGTTTAAGCCCTTACTTAAATGTATAATCTTATTTTCTACTCCACCAAAGGAATCTATTTTTAACTCTTTAATAATCATTCATATTCACCTGCCCTTCAGATAGGCTTGATAATCCTACTTTAAGTGCCATCATTAGTACTTCTTTATCTTCTTCTGTCTCTGCTGAATCTATTAAATTCATTATTTTCTTTACAAATAGAGATTTAACTGAATATCCCTTTGTAATCTCTTCAATATTATATTTTACTCTGGTTTTATCAACTATCTTACAATAATAAAAATCTAGTCCTAATCTTTCCCTAATCAATTCCTCGTCTATTGAAAAGTCTGGAGATATTTCTCCTTCAAGAACTATTTTATATAAATTATGCTTTCTATCACTTTCTTTAATAGAATCTATAATACTTTTCTTAACTTCTTCATATCCAAAACAATCTGAAATATCTATATGCTCCTCAATATAATTTCTTTTAGATGTTTTTACAAATTCTAAATCTACAGTTCCTTTAGATACATATCCATATATAATTCCCTTATCTCCTAATTCATCAAAGCCTCTACCTTGTGGACATCCACTATAGGCATAAAAGGTTTGCCCTTCCTTGTTTATACCACTAAAATTATGCCTATGGCCTAACGCAATATAATCCATCCCACTATTTCTTATATCATCAAAAGTAATTGGATTATATTCATTCCCTCTATTGGAACTTGAAATTTCCCCATGTAAAACCATAATATTTATTTTATCTGAAGGCTCTGAAAAATCTTTAAGTGCAGATTCTCTAATATACTTTTCTCTAAATCCATACCCCCATACATTTATATCTAAATCCTCTAAATATACCTTTTCTAAATCACCTTTAAAAATATAAACATTGTTGGGCCAATTTATTAATTTATAAAAAGACTTGTCTCCGTATGGATCATGGTTTCCTGGACTTATAAAAACTTTAATTTCATGGATTTCTCTTAATGATTGCTCAATAAAATACAAAGTTTCTCTATTTAACGTAAAATTATCAAATATATCCCCTGCTAATAGCAAAATATCCACAGCTTTTTCCTTGCAAAAGTGGATAATATTCCTAAAGACCTCTTTTAATTCTTCTTTATTTATTCTACTTTGACTTTCTCCCACATCTTTAAAAGGAGTATCAAAATGTAAATCACCTGTATGAACTATTTTTATCCTTTTCATATAATCACCTTCAAATCAATCGAACTTTTGTTCTCATTTTACCACATTTTATGTTTATAAGGAATATTATGTATCATCTATTCACATAGAATTATTTTCCATGCTAAAATATAAGTTTCAATTTTAGTGGTAAGATAAAAAGAAAACTCTAATAAAAGTGATGAATGGAGAGCTTGTCTATTAACTATTGATGTACAAATAGACATAATGATATGTAATACTTAACTAATACTAAAAGCTTATTAAATTCAATTTATAAAACTATAAAATAAAAGGAGAATGACTATTGTCATTCTCCCGGTAGATGAATACGTGTTAAGCAAATTTTTCTGGCGGTGTAATTTCCATTGGTAATTCTGTCCTTCTAAAGTTAGTCAGTAGGTGCTTTTATAATCTACTTTCGTATTCTTCTACCATTCTTTTTACCATTTCGCCACCTACGGAACCACATTGTCTTGAAGTTAAGTCTCCATTATAATCTGAAAATGGAACTCCTAACTCTTGTGCAACCTCGTTTTTGAATCTGTTTAGTCCTAATTTAGATTCTGGAACTAATGCTTTGTTTGACATATTGATCCCTCCTCAGCTTAAGGTATTTTTATTAAGATTTATTGAGTTACTACTCAATTCATCTTACACTATTATATTGTCCATCTAGCACTTAACCATACGAATTAATAAACGGTAAAATACCCATTTTTAGTTTATTTCACCCTTATTTTCTGTCCTGCATATATCTTGTTAGGATTGGAAATTCCATTTAATCCAGCAAGCTTTTGGTACGTTGTTCCATATATAGCTGCTATTCCAGACAAAGTATCTCCATATTTAACAGTGTAGTATACAGGATCTAATGACCCACCCGAAACTAACACTAAGTCACTTATATAAACCCAGCTTGTTATCTCTTTTATTAAAGCCTTATTTCCTGATATTTGTTGCACAGTATAAACATTATTTTTAACCCAAGCTGGTATAACTTGACCTGTAGCATAATTAGATCCTATAATTTTTACCCGTGAACCTACTGAGATTGTAGCAGATGAAACATTTCCACCAGAAGAACTTGTTCCTTTTATTATTTTAATAACTTGTCCAACATAAATTTTATTAGGGTCACTAATACCATTTAATTTAGCTAGCTCCTGATAAGTTGTTCCATACATAGTAGCAATTCCAGATAAAGTATCTCCAGCCTTTACTGTATAAGTTACATAATTATTTTCTGGTTCATGCGGAACTGATGAAGAATTTAAAAGGATTCCATTTTTAAATTCATTCATATCACAATTTCCTGATATACCTGGAACACTGCCAGTAGAACTATATTGGAATCCTACCCAACTGTTCCATATTGGATTGCTACCTGGGGTTGAAACTCCATAGTGAGCTATCCAAAGCGGATAAACTCCCAATCTTGAATCAATATTCGTCCTAGCAAAATAAGTGTAGGTATATACAACTATATCTAAACCTGTTAAACTTTTAAGTTCATTTATAAATGTTAATGCTTTATCTGTTAATGCACTCTTACTAAAATTATCAGCAACTTCAAGATCCAATGCTAATTTACAATCAGATACCTTGCCACTAATTGTATTAGCAAAATGTCTTGCTTGTGCCTTTGAATCTAAAGATGGTCTAAAGTAATGGTAAAATCCAATCTTCAAACCTTGAGCTTTTGCTCTAGAATAATTTTGATTTAATTTTTTATCAACAAAATTTATACCTTCAGAGGCTTTCATATATACTATTTCAATTCCACTTTGCTTAACTTTAGCAAAGTCAATATCACCTTGCCAGTTACTCACATCTATACCTCTGAAATTATTTGAATTTCTACTTTCCATAAAAATATACCCCCTTTTTATTAAAATATGTAAAATCTCATAAATGTTCCACTACTTCTTGTATAACTATGTTAATTAATTTGCTTAGGGAGTTTCTTATTAGAATTGCCTCTAGATTTATAATTAGCAACTATCTTCAAAAATTTTTTTAGAAATAATTTTTAATTTTAAATAAAAAATTTATAGAAAGAATGTACCTTCATATTTAATTTCCTAGACAAAAAAAGACTTAATGAAAATTCATTAAGTCTTTTTGTGGCAGGGGCAGTAGGATTTGAACCCACAACCAATGGTTTTGGAGACCACTACTCTACCGTTGAGCCATACCCCTATAACGAAGTTAATTTTATCATGATAATTAACTACTGTCAACAAATTATAATAATAAATATTTTATAAAAATATTGTATATGTCAATAATTTAAACTATAATAATTATAATTATTTGATTATCAAAATATTTGATTGTAGATTTATTGGGAGGTTATTATATTATGAAATTTAATCCATTAAAAATAGGAAATTTATCAGTTCCTCTTCCTATAATTCAAGGTGGAATGGGAATTGGAATATCACTTTCAAATCTTGCTTCTGCCGTAACAAACGCAGGTGGAATAGGTGTTATTTCAGCTGCTCAAATTGGATTTAGAGATAAAAACTTTGAAGATAATGCTTTAGAGTGTAACTTAAAAACATTAAAAGAAGAGATAAAATTAGCAAAAGAAAAATGTAAAAACGGTATCCTAGGGGTAAATATAATGGTTGCTACAAAGGAATATGCTGAACATGTTAATGCTGCAATTGAAGCTGGTATTGATATTATCATATCTGGTGCTGGTCTTCCAACTATGCTCCCAAAGCTAACAAAGGGAAGCACTGTAAAAATTGCTCCTATAGTTGGAACTCCTAAGTCTGCTAAAGTTCTTTTAAAGTTATGGGATAAGCACGACAATATCACTGCCGATATGGTAATTGTAGAAGGTCCTAAAGCAGGTGGACACTTAGGATACTCTAAAGATAAACTTGAGCTTGAAGATGCAAATTTTGATAATAATGTAGTGCAAATAGTTGAAGAAGTAAAAAAGTATAGAGAAAAGTATAATAAAGATATACCTGTAATTGTAGCTGGAGGTATATTTGACGGTAATGATATAGCTAAATACTTAAAACTTGGTGCCAATGGTGTGCAAATGGCTACAAGATTTGTTGCTACAGAGGAATGTGATGCTTCTGAAGCATTTAAAAAAGCTTATGTTAATGCAAAAAAAGAAGACATATCAATAGTTAATAGTCCCGTTGGTATGCCTGGACGCGCTATATTAAACCCATTTGTCGAACATACAAGAAAAGAAAGAATTAAAATAACAAAATGTTATCAGTGTCTTGCTCCATGTAATCCAGCAATAACTCCATACTGTATAAGTAAAGCTCTTATACAAGCAGTACGTGGTAATTTAAATGAAGGTTTAATCTTCTGTGGAGAAAATGCATATAAAATAGATAAAATTTCTACTGTAAAAGATATTATGAATGAATTAAAACAAGATTTATTAAATGCATAGAAAAAGGGGTTGCTTTAGGCAACCTCTTCTTTAACATTAATCTGCTAGATAAACTAAGCCTATCTGTTTTCTTACTTCATCCATGATCTTCATAGTATTAACTGAGTTTTCATGTGAATTAATTTCCGACTCTCTCTTTCCTTCTTTAATAATCTTTATAAACTCTTCCACCTCATAAAACATACTTTCTTTTTCAAATTGCTCATTTGAAATTACTTCTTCCCTACCATCTCTATACCTTATAATAATCTTATTAAAGCTATTAATTTGTTCAATAATTATACTTCCCTCTTCTCCTTGAATTTCTGAAGGAATATATGAGTTTGATATCTTAGAATACTGAACAGTTCCCATCATCTCATCATAATTGAAAACTATAGAACCTTCTCCATCTACACCTGTTTTAAGCATATAAGCATCAGCCTTAATAGAATTAGGCTTTCCAAATAAGGCTACCATTGGATAGATTGTATAAACCCCTATATCCATTAATGCTCCATTAGATAATTCTCTTTTAAAAGCATTTTCTGTAATTCCAGCTTTATATTTATCATATCTAGAAGAGTACTGGCAGTAGCTACCAAAGTACTTTCTCACCTTACCAATCTTGTATAAATTATCTTTAAGTATCTTGAAGTTTGGCATTTGTACTGTCTTCATTGCTTCCATAAGAAGAACATCATTTTCTCTTGATGCCTTAATCATGTCTAAAACTTCTTTTACATTAGATCCAAAGGCTTTTTCAACTAAAACATGTTTCTTATTATTCATGCACAAGATTGCCTGTGATGCATGAATAGCATTAGGAGACGCTATATATATTGCATCTATCTCTTCACACTTTGCCATCTCTTCTAAGTTATCAAAAAAGATTTTAGCTCCGTACTGTTTACCAAATTCTTTTGCCTTACTTAAACTTCTTGAATAAACTCCAACTAACTCAAAATCCTTACACTCTTTAGCTCCATCTAAAAACCAATGAGATATATTACTTGTCCCTATAATTCCAAATTTAATTTTCCTCATAATAATTATCATCCCCTATGCTTTATTCTTATTGTTTCTTCCATATATCTTTTGCATACCTAACTTCATGTAGATCAACTATGCTATTAATATAATTCTATCTTATTAAAGAAAAACCTTTTCAAAAATATATAGAAATTTCTTTTCTAATTTTACTTATTTATATATTCTTATATTTATATATTTAAGCTATTTACAGTTTATATAATAAATATAAATAACATTAAAATGTTGAAGTTACCAAAAGTTAGTGTCAATTATAATTCCATAAAAAAAGAAATCGTCTATCGATTTCTCATCATCATCTTTTTAACCTGTCTAACTTATCTTATGTCTTTTGTCCATTATAAACTTTGATCCTACAACTGCTACTATTAAAACTGAAATAGGCATCAAAAATTTTGGTGATAATGGATTGTGTGCTTCCCTTCCTATTATTGAATAACATATAGTTTCTGGTATAACTCCTATTACGGAAGCAATTATAAAGTCCCAATACTTTATCTTTGTAAGACCACAAGCATAACTTAATGGATCATATGGAAGCACTGGTGGCAATCTAAGTAAAAATAAAATTTTAAACCCGTTCTTTTCCATATTGTTATCTAACTTCATTAACTTCCCACCAATGATACTTTCAACAAAGTCCTTACCTAAAAATCTAGAAATATAAAAAGCTACTGTTCCAGATAAAAAAAATCCAAACATAGTTAATAGAAATCCCTTTATTGGACCAAATACAATTCCTGCTCCTAAGGCTAAAATATTTGATGGTATTACTATAAGGAAAGGCTTTATAATATGCATTCCTAAATATACAAGCATTGCTACAGGACCTATACCTTCAAGATACTTAAGTAATTTATGAATTTTCAAATGTTTAATAGTATTCCAATTTAGTAAAACACAAACTAATATACATACTATAAAAGCAATAAAAATAGTAAACTTTATTTTATTAATCTTTTCTTTTTTCATTAATAAACCCCTTACACCTGTTATTGTTCCCTTTTTAATATCCTATCACATATTTAAACTTAAGTTTATTAATTTTTTCTAAAGATAAGAAAGGAGATGAATTAACACCTCCCTTTATTTTATTTAATATATTATAAATTATGCTTAATTAATATCTCATCAATAAACTTCCCATTCTCATAGAAAAGTTCACCATCAGCATAAATTCTCCCACAATTCCTCATATCACATAGCATATCCCAATGAATTGAAGACTTATTCTTTCCTCCTGCCTCTTCCATAGAATCTCCAATTGCCATATGAACAGTTCCACCTATCTTTTCATCAAATAGCATATTCCTTGTAAAGTTCTTAATTCCATAGTTAGTACCTATAGCTACTTCTCCAAACCTACTAGCTCCTTCATCTATAGATATAAGGCTTTTAAGTAAATCTTCCCCCTTCTTAGCAGTAGCTTCAATTACTTTTCCATCCTTAACTATTAGCTTAATACCTTCAACTTCTTTTCCCGCATAAATTCCTGGGAAGGAAAAAGTAATATATCCATTTACTCCATCTTCTACAGGTGATGTAAATATTTCTCCATCTGGGAAGTTAGCCTTACCATCACAATTTATCCACTTCCTTCCCTTAACATTTACTTTTATATCAGTTCCTTCAGATACTATATGAATTTCACTCTTTGTATCTAAATATTTAACCCATCTTTCTTGCTCTGCACTTATTCTCTTCCACTCTGCTACTGGATCATCAACCTCAAGTAAACCTGCCCCATATACAAAGTCCTCATACTCTGAAAAGCTCATAGAAGCTTCTTGGGCATCAGATTGAGTTGGATATTGTGTACCACACCATCTTAATTCACCACTACCCATTCTATCTGAGTAGAATCTTCTCCACTTTTTTGCTCCCTCTTGAGATTTTTTTAATATTTCTGCGTCCATATTAGTAAATGCCCTAGTATTTCTTCCTCCCCATGCACTTAACCATACATCTGCTTTTTCAAGTATTGTCTCCATTATAAGATCACCATGTCTTAATTGCTCATCATTTGAATATTTAAGTTGCATCTCACGAGCTTCTTGTGAACTTAATTTATATTCAACATATGCCCCAGCTTTAGTAGCTTCTTTTATTACTTCTGTCACCCATGGTGTACATACTTCATCTGCTGATACAAATACCAAATCTCCTGGTTTTACTTCTGTTGAGTAGTTAACTAACAGCTTTGCTAACTTATTTAACCTTTTATCTGCCATACACTCATCCTCCTAAAATAAACTTAATAGGATAATTATACCATACATTAACTGCTCTAAAGATAGTTTTAACTTAGTCCCCCTTGTAGTTGATCTACTAAATAAATACTATATTTTTTTATTATAGTAGTAGGTAAATCCTATATGGGCTACTGGCATAATTACTAATAAGGCTATTAGTATAGATATTGCTGACATTTCAAATATTGATACTAAAATACACATAAATAAAACTACTAAATATGATAGATTATATGCACTATATCCAGCCTTATCCCATATTTGATGAAGTCTTTCATCCTTTTCTTGAATTTTATAATTTTCATTATATTTTCCCTTCTTAAATAGGAAAGTTCCTAAAAAAGCTGCAACTCCACCAGATAAACATCCTATTCCAAAGCCAAAAACTAATTCTTCATGAACTAAAGCATCTCCTTGAATTTTGTGGACAATTAGTAAACTTACTCCTACCAAGATTAAAATTATCCCTTGAATTCTATTTTTATTTGTAATTGACATACACTCTCCTCCTATTTCTCTTCATAAATAAATATTTCTTCAATGGACCTTCCAAAAATGTTAGCTATCTTAAACGCTAGTATTATTGATGGATTATACTTTCCATTTTCTAAAGATATTATTGTTTGTCTTGATACTGTTAACTTTTCTCCTAATTCCTGCTGAGTTAATTTAGCTTCTTCTCTTAACTCCTTAATTTTATTTTTCATAAACACCTCCAACAAAGCACTTGATGTAAAGCTCACTTTACTTCAAAAACTACACAAATGTAAAGTTTCCTTTACCTTTATTCTAATCTTTTCCTTCATCTATGTCAAGCATACTTTACATTATTTTTTTAATATTTTTGTTATTTTTATCCTATTTCTAATGATATAATTTAATTAATACACTTTTTTTAGGAAGGAAATAATCTTATGTATACTTATAATTTATTTCAATGGATATTACTATTTTTTATATATTGTTTTTTAGGATGGTGCGTTGAATCAACAATAGTTTCAACTAGAGAAAAAAGATTTATAAATAGAGGGTTTTTAAAAGGTCCTTTTTTACCTATTTACGGTACAGGCACAATATTAATTTTATTTGTCTCTCTCCCATTAATAAATCATCCTATTCTTGTTTATATAGCTGGTTTAATATCTACTACAATTCTTGAATATTTTACTGGATGGCTAATGGAAACAATATTTAAAATTAAATATTGGGATTACACTGATGATAAATTTAATTATAAAGGTAGAATTTGTTTAGTTAGCTCCTTATTCTGGGGAGTTTTAACATTGTTTGTTGTTTATATTATACATGCTCCCATATCCAATCTTATATCCAACTTAGGAAATACAACTATAATTGTTTTATCAATTATAGCTTCAATAATTTTTATATTTGATTTTGTATATTCTACTTATAACGTACTTGATTTAAACAGGATATTAAAATTTATGACAAAAATAAGAGAAGAAATGGAAACACTAAGTAACCAAATAAAGGAAAAAGCTTCTTCATTATCTTCTACTGATTTAAGCCTAATAAAGGAAAAGTTATCTTCATTAAAGGTTGAATATGATAAATATGCTGAAAAAGTCAACTTCTTTCATAAACAAATTATAAAAGCATATCCAAGTGCTAGTTCTAAGAAATTTAATGAAGCATTTAAAGTATTAAAAGATAAAATTGGAAATACATTTAGAAGAAAATAATATTATTTTAAAAGGACCGAGTTATCGGTCCTTTTAATCCATTATTTCTTAACGATTGTTCCTTTATATGAAATTAAATCCTACAATTTAGAAATTATCATATACTTGCAAAATACCTATGTGCCTCATTCATCCATTTATGCGGACATAAAAGCATATTATTCTCATATACATAGTTAATATAATTTTTACATGCATTTTCTAATGATATACTTAATCCATCTTCTATAATATCTATATACGGTGGTTTTCCATCTTGATCCCACGATATTTTATCAGCAAGAAATAAGATCATTTCATATTTACTAGGTTTACTTCTTAATGTAGTATGACATTCAATTGAAGATAATATATTTTTTTCTGTAATATCAAAATAGTGAAATGCTATTAACTTAGAAATTCTTTGATGTAACAAAAAAGGATATTTTTGTTCAGAAATATCCAACCACATATTATTTTCATTTGCTATCACAATCATATCCTTTGGCTTTATTATTGAACTAATATCATGTAGTAACGCTGATTTATAACATATTTCAGAATCTAAATGAAACCTATCAGCTAACTTTAAACTTGTTTTAGCAACTTCTAATACATGTTTTTTAGTATGATTCTTATTATTTATTTCAAGAAGCTCACATGCGTCATTAGTGAAATCCCCTGTTTTCTCTATACTATTTATATAATCAAATTCATCTAATATAATTGACATAATTAAATCCACCCTTTAAATTACTATTTATCTAACTCATAAATTTATTTAATTATACATAAAAAACAGTAAGTATTAAATATATATTTCTTTATTATTATACTGCAAATAAAAAGATGAACTACTATCAAAGGTAGTTCATCTTTTTATTGCTTCCTTAATTTCTCCGTAATACTCTTTTGTTATATCTGGCTTTTCCCCATTTATAAACACATAGGTATCCTTTAACTTAATTTTTAAATAAGGAGAGCTATTTCTATAAATATATATAGGTGTATTACCATATCCCTCTAATTTAAAATATCCAATGCTATAGTGGCTCCCTCCTATCCCATTAGTCTTAATAGTGGCTTTAGGCATTTCGTTAATTAATTCCACGCCTTCCACATCATTAATATTAAATTCTATTTCATAAGATGGTGCCTCTATTTTTATCACATTATTATTTATATTCATCTTAAATCCACCAATATCAAATCTTAATAAATATAGACATATACCTACAACAAGAATTACTACAAATATGTTCCCGACATAATTTAAAATTCTTCCCTTTTTATTTCCTAAGTTGAAGCACATTCCTACTCCTATACGCTTTTCAACCATAATTCTGTTATCATGAGGGTTGCAATAGTATCCTTCTTCCCAATACTCATCTGTATCAGTAAATAACCTGTCCTCTGATGCATATACAACTTTATTTATACTTTCTTTTATATTTATTGAAGTGCATATTATTATAATTACTGAAAAAATTGTAAGCCACATTCCTATTATACATAATATAAATCCTAAGCTTGTCTCTACTATTATTCCTTCAATTATTAAAGCCAAAGTTATACTATTACATGTTGATACTACAATCCAACAAAGTGACCACTTCTTTTTGTAAATTCTATTACACAACATATTAACTTCTGTATTATTGCTGTATACATTGGTTCTCATATTACTATACTTATTATATAAAAACATAAAGATCAATATTACTAATAACCCTATTAAAGCTATATATACTGTAATATTTCCTATACTCTCCCTCTTAAAAAAAGCTCTTATAACATATAAAATAGAAATTACTATAGAAGGAATAAACCATAATATTGATATTGGCATATTGTCCTTTAAATTAGTTACTTTCGTATCAATTCTAATTATATTCTTCTCTCCAACATACCAATTATTACTTCTTTTCACCCCCATAAGTATCTTAATATACTTTTTAATTAGTAAGTCCGAAAGTCCAATTAGTGAAAATGTCCATATAAAAAAATATATTATTATAAAAGAATCACATTTTTTTATAAATATCATTGGAATAATTAATACTGCAGAAGCAAGCATTAGGTATTTATTTTCTTTCTTAAATCTATTAATTATTTCTAATACCTTTTCATCTTTTATCTGCATATATGGTAAGGTTACACCAATTACTACATTGTTATTAGGCTTTGTGGCAAATAAATTTATAAAATACATAGTAAATAAAATTATTAATCCACTAAATAAAAAAATAAATATCACAAATTCCCCCCCTAATTATTCACAATTCCCTTCATACCTGCAAAAACTGAATTGAACATATTTAAAAATTCCTCTTTACTTATTCCTTTAAGAACTGATTCGGCTACTAGTAATTCTAATTCACTTTCTAGTTTTTCTTTAAATTCAAAAGATAAGTTAATACTTGGATTAACCTTAGCACCATGCCTACGATCAATTTCAATATATCCTTCATCCTTTAATACCTTATACGCTTTATTTACTGTCATTGTATTTACACCTATGTCAGCTGCCATTTGGCGTACTGTTGGAAGACTTTCCCCTCTCTTTAGTTCCCCACGTCCTATTCCCATAACTATTTCATTTCTTAGCTGAACATAAATAGGTACATCACTATTCATGTTTAAATTAATTATCATGTTATCGCCTCCACTTTGTATTATATATTTTAATACAAATAATACTTAATAACAATATATCTTCATAATAAAAAATGTGGGGGATATTTATTTTGCTCGTTCCGTCGTAAGCTCTAAGTCACATCAAAACAAATATCCACCCCCACTCCTACTAAAGGTAATTAAAAAATGAGTTAACATATCCCTAAATTGCTGAAGTTATCCAGAATTTAATAATAACTATAATTTCCTAAAGAATAAAAAAAGCGTACCTTAGTACGCTTACCCCCTCAAAAGATTCTATTTAAATGTTGCTAATGTTCTTTCATAATTTATCCCTGATAAGAAGTACATTACTCCAGAAGTAGCCAGAGCTCCACCTAAACCTAAATAGAAACTTCCTAAATAGACAGGATTAATAATTCCTGAACTTCTTATTGTTATTCCCCCAGCTATCATAATAGCCATAATTACATATCCTTTAATATCAAAAAATGAAAAAATACAATACTTCTCTTTTGCACTATCTATTATTCTTTTTAGATGTTTTTTAACCATCTTAGAAAAAATAAAATTATAAAAAAGTATATATACAATTATAGTTCCTAATATATAACTAAATGGATTCTGCGAATTATTAAATAAATCTCCATACCCTAAAGTAAAAATTCTTGCTCCAGCAAAAGTCCATAATAAACCACCAATAATGAACAGAATTCTATCATTTACACTTACAACTAAATCCTTTATAAGCTTCATAAAATATTCCTCCTTTATTCCACTTTTATTAATTTCATAATACTCCTCATTTTTTAAACAGTCAATTATAAATAATAACTTTTATTAATTAATCCTAATTATCCTATTTTATTAACAATTTTATTTATTTCTTATTTTTATGAATAAAACCTGTGAACTTGTCCATAATATTAATGAAATCATAAATTATAAAATTCATATGGAACACACACCCATATGAATCCCCCTATATTAAAAAATAACAAGCCTCTAAAGCTTGTTATTTTTTATTTCTATAAACAAAAAATTCTTATAGTTTTATCTATAAGAACTTTTCCCTTATTCTCTCTCATTCTTCTTTTATACTTCTAATTGAAAGTTATTAATATATTTATATTAATTCCCCTACCTTCAATTATAACGTTATCATATTTCTTCCGAAAAGTTTGTCGATTGTTGTAAGAAAATTATTTTTTTTTATTTATTTTATCTGGAAGGTTATGGTATGATATTTTTAGAATTATTTGTAGAGGTGAATTATGTTTAAATTGTTAGCTAATTATATTATTTCAATCAATCTAATAGGAATTATATTAATGTTTTTAGATAAAAGAAAAGCTGTAAAAAATAAATGGAGGATTAGTGAGAATACACTAATGCTTACTGCCCTAATAGGTGGTGCACTTGGAATTCTTATATGTATGTATACATTTAGACATAAAACTAAGCATAAGAAATTTACTATTGGCGTACCAGTACTACTAATTGTAAATATTCTTTGCATAATAATGATAATTAAGTAATCTAATTATCACTAGCATATCTATCATAGCTTCCATCATACATTTCTTCTTCTCTACTAGACTCTTTCATAATAAAAATATTTATATCTTCAAAAAAATACACATTTGTATAATGAATACCAGTGTGTACTCTTGCTATTAGTCCATTATCTTTATGCTCATGAGTATACATTATGCTTATAAGTATTAGCCCAATCATAAATATCATAACTGCTAATGTACAAATAAGATTAGAAAATAATTTAATTAATTTATATTTTGTTTTTATCTTTATCCATATAAATATAAGAAATGTGGCTGATAATGCTACAAGTAATTCCGCAAATTTTACATACATTCTTAAGAAACTTATCCTTAATATTTATCTCGTTATTCTTTTCCATAAGCCCCTCCACTTTTACTTTATATTCCTCATTTTAGCACATAACCTCCTAATCTATTTCTTACAAAATACTTAAGTATATAATAAAAAAACTGCCTTTTCAGGCAGCTTTATCTATAGTATCTAATTTAATTTTTCTCTAGTACCTTAATTTTTTTCTCTAGTACTTCTTAAAATCCATTATTTTCAGTTACTTCTTTAATCCATCTTCCAGACTTCTTAATTGTCTTCTTTTGTGTATCTAAATCAACTGAAATGTATCCATATCTGTTTTTATAGGCATTTAACCATGACCAGCAGTCTATTGGTGTCCATGTATGGTAACCAAAACAGTTTGATCCTTCTTCTATTCCTCTATGAAGGTGCTCTAAATGCTCTTTAATAAAGTCGATTCTATAATCATCCTCTATTATTCCATCTTCATTTTTATATCTATCTTCACCCTCTACGCCCATTCCATTTTCAGAAATGTACCAAGGAATGTTGTTGTAATTATTCTTTAAATTCATAGCTATATCATGCATTGCTTCAGGGTAGATTTCCCATCCTCTATATGGATTCATTCTTCTACCTGGCATAATGTAGTTATCAAAATACTTATCTGGCATCCAACCTAAAGTTTCGTCATATGCTTCTTCCTTAGCCTTAACTCTTCTTGGTTGATAATAGTTAACACCTAAGAAATCTATAGTGTTGTTCTTTATTATAGCCATTTCTTCCTCTGTAGCTTCCCATAAAACCTTATCTTCTGTAAGTTTTTCAACTAAATATTCTGGGAACTTACCTTTTATAGCTGGATCTAAGAAAGAATTGTTAAAGAAATCATCTGCAAATTTAGCTGCAGCTAAATCTTCCTTACTTTCTGATCTTGGATATGAAGGAGTTAAATTAAGTACTATTCCAATCTTTCCTCCATCCTTGTTATATCCACCTTTTCTATAAGCTTCAATAGCCTTTGCTGATGCAAGATTTATATTAAACATAACTTGAACAGCTTTTTTACCATCTACTAAACATGGATAGTGGAATTTATATAAATATTGCCCTTCAACAACTACTATTGGTTCATTGAATGTAGTCCAATACTTTATTCTATCTCCAAATAACTCAAATGCCTTTTCTGCAAATTTAACAAATAAGTCAACTACATGCTTTGATTCCCATCCACCATACTTTTTGTATAATTCAACAGGTAAGTCAAAGTGATGTAAATTCATAATTGGAGTAAGTCCATTCTTTAAACATTCGTCTATCATATCGTTATAGAATCTTACACCATCTTCATCAACTTCTGCAGTTTCAAAATCTTTTATTAATCTAGTCCATTGGATTGATGTTCTAAAAGAATTTAATCCAATTTCCTTTATCATAGCTAGATCTTCTTTATAGCTATTATAAAAATTAGATGCAACGTTTGGTCCTACTTTATCAAAAAAAGCATCTGGTTCTATATCATACCAATAATCAAACACACTATCATGTTTTTTATTAAAACGCCCTTCTGATTGTGGTCCAGATGTTGCTGACCCCCACAAAAAATTTTCTGGAAATATAAATTTCTTTTCCATGCCATTACCTCCTGCCCTTTCTTTAATTTTATTCTATACAATTTTTATTCCACAGTAACTATTTGTCTATACAATAAATTTTACTAATGATAAAATTAAATATGAAACATTTAGCATTTATGAGGTGGTTTTGTTGAAAAGTAAGGAAATAATAAGAGATATAATAGAAGACATTACCTTAGGAAAATATAAAGTTGATGAACGAATGCCATCAGAAAGTCAATTAGCTATAAAATATAACTGTAATAGACATACTATTAGAAAAGTTACTGAAAATCTAATTGAAAGAGGATATTTAAGAAGAATTCATGGTGGTCCAACTTACATAAACTCCTTACCATCTAATCACAGTTTAAACTTTTCATCTTTACTTGAATTATATGGAGAAAGTTCCGTTACATCTAAAGTGGTAAAATTCAAATTAGAAATAGCTACGCCTGAGATATGTAACATGTTAAAGTTGGATGAAGGGTCTAAAGTTTGGTCTATCATTAGAATAAGATACGTTTCTACAACTCCATCACATACAGAGGAAACATTTATTCCTTATTCTCTTTTACCAGACTTAAAGGAAGAGGACTGTTTACATAGTTTACTTCATTATGTAGAAAACTCCTTTGATTACGAAGTAAGTCATGCTATTAAAAATATTAGTGCTATAAAGCTTTCTAAAAAAGATTGTGAATATTTGCAATTACCAGAGGATTCTTTAGCCCTTCAAATTGAAAATACAGGCTATTTAACTAATGGAAGACCTTATGAATATTCAATAAATAAACATAGAGATAATAATATAACTTACTATGCAAAAAGATAAATTTTCATAAAGTAAAAGCTACAAAACAGATTGTTTTGTAGCTTTTATTTTATTTATGATTTTTCTTAGCGTTACCATTTCTCTTTTTTTCTAATTCTTGCTGACTTGAACAGCTTTTACACTTTTTTTCACTCACTCTAATCACCAGCCTTTAAGACCATTGATTATTTGTAGCACTCTTTGGATTTGGTTTTTCATCTTTTCCATGTCCGCATCCACAGTTACAGATATTTACCATGCTTCCTCTGTTACAGTTTAAATCATCTGCTCCATGGTTGTGATGGCAATGATGTTCATGATTCTTATCATGATGACAGTGACAATTATGTTCGCTCATAATATATCCCTCCTCAATTTTGATTACACTTATATTATCTGTAGTGGACAAATATTAATGCTATGAAATCACTGTATTAAAATCATTAAATTCTCTATTCTTCCTCTTCTTTTTTATTATAAAAAACCATATATAATCCAATTGCAACTAGTATTATAGGAAACACTAAAGATCTATTCATCCAATGAAATACATTTCCAAATATCATAGAAAAAAATGCACCAAAGGTAACAAATGATAATATACAAATAGGAATCAATAAAGCCTTTTGTTTCCCACCATACCAATATAATTGAAATAAACCTATTGCTACAGCTAAAGTATAAATTGGCCAAGTATAAGCTGAAAAGCGCCATCTAGTTATCTCTTCAAATAGGAAAAGTAATCCTAATGTAGTTAGAATCCCTCCTGGCACTAACATTCCTGGGCTTTTCCTATTTGCAAAATAGGCCACTTCAAAAGACAATCCTGGTACTAGCAAAAAGATTGGCCATAAAGTTTCCATAGTAAACAACCTTATATTAAATATTTTGTCTACTATTCCTAATATACCTATTACAATTAAAGCAATCCCCAAAATATACTTTTTGTTATTCATTATTATTCCCCCCATTAACTTTATTTAATATTTTCATAATAAGTTTCTCTTCCAATAACGCTTGTCCCTTAAATGGGAACTTATCCTTTACTGATAATCCATCAAAACAACATATTTTTGCTTCCTCATAATCATTTTCAATAAACAGCTTATATGACGCTAAAGTTCTTCTACCATTGATATCTTTATCATTAAGTAATAATTTTTTAGCTTTCGTAAAATATTCTTTTGCTTTTTCTTCTCTTAATTCTATTGCAGAATAGTAATATATAAATTCGTTATAAAATCCTGGTCTTGAGTACTCTGGAATAATATCAATATGATTTTCCAAAAACTCTATGTTGTTTTTCACTTCTTCTATATTGTCTAAATCCAAAGCTTTAAAATATTCATATAACACTATTTGTATTGTTGTCACATCTACTTTTTCACTGCTTTTAATATCAAAGTTTAAATCTAAGTCTTTAAAACTCACTCCGAACCTTAATTTATTAGTTACGTCTAAAATTTTTAAGTAAATTTGTCCTGAAGGTTCATTTCTTAAAATACTCCAAAGAATATTACCATCGGTAGCTATTCCTACAGATTTTATTGGAATAAAGTTAATTATAGCTAACAAGCTAGTTACAACTATTCCTGTAATTAATATTCCTTTTAATAGCACTTTTCCAGAAGGCATTAAAAACAATCCACACAACATAAGTAATATACTTATAAAATTAAAAATAACTCCTCCAGAAATAAATAAAAGATGATCCTTTCTAGTACTCTCTTTAGTTGGCATCATGCAGCATAGTCCACCAATTTCTTTATTAAATTTCAAATAAAATTTTACTTTCCCATTTTCGTAAAACCAATTAAAACAAGCAATTGAATATCCAATCAACTTATATTTCGCTTTTTTACCAAAAATAAAATGACCAAATTCATGAATATTAATTGATATAAACATCCACACATACAAAGATATTAATATTATAAAAAAATCAATTGGTCTAAAACCTATACTCTTAAGACTTATTGTTTTTCCAAGAAAAACTCCTCCCAAAAAACCTACAACTATACAGCCTATAAAGAATAAAATTCTTTTTTTATTTTTATTTTTTTCACTACTTGATTTATTCATAATCCCCCTACTTTTCCTTATTATTTCCACTTATTTAATTATACATTAGTTTATTCCACTTCAAAAAAAATAAATAGTAATTTAATATAGAATTAAGGTAACAATTATTTGTTTTCTATTATTCCATAAGATAAACTTATAAAAAAAGAAATCCTCACGGATTTCTCTTTTTAATCTCTATTATTTAAATACTTCTTGTTTCCTTTTCTAAAAACTTCTTTTCTTCTTCAGTTAAATATGGACTTAACTTTTCATAAACAGTTCTATGATAATTGTTTAACCATTCTCTTTCTTCTTCATCTAATAAAGAAACATCTACCCCTTCTAAGTCAATTGGGCAATATGAAATAGTATCAAACTTATAGAATTCTCCCATTTCATCATTCTTAAATGCTTTAGTAACTAATAGAGTATTTTCTGTTCTTATTCCATGTTTATTTTCCTTATAAACTCCTGGTTCATTTGTAAGTATCATACCTGGCTCAAGTGCTATAGTATTACAAAAAGGCCTTATTCCTTGAGGTCCTTCATGAACATTTAAAAAGAATCCAACACCATGACCTGTTCCACATTTATAATCCATACCATACTTCCATAATGGTCTTCTAGCTATAGCATCTAGGTTACATCCATTAGTACCCTTTAAGAAAATAGTTGTAGCTAGGGCTATGTGAGATTTTAATACTAAAGTAAAATCTCTCTTCTCTTCTTCAGTTATTGATCCTAATATAAATGTTCTTGTTATATCAGTAGTTCCATCTAAATATTGAGCTCCTGAGTCTATAAGTAGCATTCCTTCACTATTTAATTCATATTGGCTTTCTTCTGTAGCTGAATAATGCATCATTGCTGCATGGTCTTTATAACCAGCTATTGTATTAAAGCTCAATCCCTTAAAGTACTCTCCCTTAGCTCTTATTTCTTCAAGCTTATCTGATGCTGATATCTCAGTCATATTTATTTTTCCTACATTCTCTTTAAGCCATTTAATAAACTTAACCATGGCTACTCCATCTCTCACTTGAGAAACTTCCATGTTCTTTATTTCAACTTCATTCTTAACTGCCTTAAGAGATGTTGTAATATTTAAGTTTTCTATTATTTTCACATCTTCTGAAATTAAATAATAAAGTTTTCCATTAACTTTAGCACCATCAATAATAATAGATTCAGTTACATTCTTTATATCTTTATAAATATCATTATATGGCTTTAGAGTTACACCTTGTGCTTCTAATCTTCTCTTATCATCATTAGCTACCTTTTCCTCATCAATATAAAGCACTGCTTCATTATCACTTATTAAAGCATAAGCTAAAGCTACAGGATTATAAGCTATATCATTCCCTCTTATATTAAATAGCCAAGCTATATCATCTAAGGAGGCAATTACATAGTTTTCTCCCTCTAGTTTTTTCATTTCATCTCTCACTTCTTGTAACTTTTCACTAGTACATCTTCCACAATATTTTATATCATGGATAAATATCTTTTCTTTTGAAAGTTCTGGTCTATCACTCCAAATCTCATTTAAAAAGTCCTTATCCATCTTTATATTAAATCCATTTTTTTCTGACAATTCTTTATAATTTTTATACTCATTAGTAGAGATTGTACTTCCATCAAAAGCTAAAGTTTTTCCTTCTTTAACATTATTCTTTATCCACTCAATTAAACTTGGATAACCAGGTATATTCATCTTCATAAGCTTAATTCCTGAACCATTAAGTTCTTTTTCTGCTTGAATAAAGTATCTTCCATCAGTCCATAAATAACTTTCTTCTATCCCAACTAATAAAGTACCAGCAGAACCTGTGAATCCTGATACATAAGCCCTTCCTTTATAGTACTCTGGAACATATTCACTTTGATGTGAATCACCACTTGGAATTATGTAATAATCTACATTTTCTTTTTTCATGACTTCTCTTAAATTATTTAAATTACTCATTTTCAGTCCTCCCCAATGATTGTAAATTATAGTTCTATTATACAATTAATTAATATTCTATCAATAAAAATATAGGATAAATGACAAACTATGATATTATAGAATAAAAACTTTTATAAGAAGGTGAATTTAATGAAAAATGTAGCAATAATAAGCTGTTCAAATGGTCTTCAAGAAAGTGCAAGACCTACACTAGATAAACTTTTAGATATTCTTAGCTCTCTTGGGTTAAATGTAATCCTATCTTCAGCTATTTATGTTAAAGATGATGGGCTTTCTAGTGGTAGTGGCAAGGAACGTGGAAAAGAATTAATGAAACTATATAAAGATTCTTCGATTGATGCAATTTTTGATGTTTCTGGTGGGGACTTAGCTAACGAAGTTTTGGAGTATATAGATTTTGACATTATAAAAAATAATCCTAAGCCTTTTATAGGATATAGTGATTTATCAGTAATTTTAAACAGTATATATTCCCAAGTTGGTGACACTTCTTACCTTTATCAAGTTAGGCATATTGTCGCTAACAAGGAAAACTTAAATAGATTTATTAACTTTATTAAAGATTCTAATAATGATCTATTTAATATTGATTATAGATGGATTCAAGGAGAATCTATGGAGGGCATAGTTATTGGAGGTAATATTAGATGTACTTTAAAACTAGCTGGAACTAAATATATGCCTAACTTCAAAGGTAAAATACTTTTACTTGAAAGTCTTGGTGGAGATGTTGCTAAAATGAGAACTTTTTTAACTCAGTTAAAGCTTATGGGAGCATTTAAAGAAATTAACGGAATTATACTTGGAACTTTTACTGAAATGGAGAAAAATAATTATAATCCTACTATTGAGGAATTAGTTAAAGAAATTGTTAATGATAAAAATATGCCTATAGTTAAAACTGAGGATATCGGTCATGGAAATAATTCTAAATGTATGGCTATTGGTAAAGAAATTAAATTAGTTAAGAATAATTAATTTACAATAAAAAGCATGACTAATTATAGCCATGCTTTTTTCTAATTTGTATAACTTGTTAACCAGGTATCTAGAACAAAAATATCATCATAATTTTCATCTTCCATAAGCTTCTTAACTTCCTCTACTGTTCCCTTTACCACTACCCCATAGCTATATATTCCATACTGCTCTACATAGGATACTATACTTTCATAATCAAAATAACTTCTAATAACCTTATTAAACTTCTTTTGGTCATTCATATAATTTAGTAATGTCATAAAGTGTTCTTCGTAAATCTCTGGAGGTATATCAACACCATCATACTGTAATAAATCAAGGTATGGATATTTTTCTTTATCATAAAAATTAGTCATTCCATATCCTGATCTGCCTAGTGTAATTCCAGTGTACCCTTGATAGCCAACTTCACTTATTTTTACTGGTGCATAGAAGAAGCCTACCTTATCATACTTTTTCATATAATCACACAACTCTTTTACAGTAATATTATTTTTAAAAGAAATAGCCACCTTTACTTTAGTTGTTGGTTTTAAATCATCAAATATTTCCCTTGCTCTATCTTCACTTTTATAATCACTTCCTACCTGTCTATTAAAAGAAAATGTTCCCCATTTCATTCCACTTCCAAGATATAAAAAACCATAATCACCTTCATTTACTAATCTTCCTCTTTTTATTGTTGCTGTTCTTTTTTCAAAATGTGAATCTAGTTGCGTTTCTAACGTAATCTGATACTTACCAAAGCCCTCTTTTTCAATTTTGGGCTTATAAATAAATCCTCTATCCACAGAATGTAAATCCATATATGCAAATATAGGTATAGCTATTTGATTAATAGAGCCATTATTCACTTTAATCTCCTTAGCTGGATTATAGAATATTAAATTCATAATTGGTGATAAGATAATATATATAAACATAATAAAAGTAACTACTGAACTTGCTACTATTATTGCATATTTTTTTAACTTATTATTAATAGCTTTGTTTATATTAATAGTTAGTTCATCTTGCTCTTTTCCCATTTCATCTAAATTATATTCTTCTACTTTATTTGTTCCAAATAATTCTTCATCAATTTTATCATTCAAATATTCATTTATAGCTTCAACTTTTTCTATCTCTTCTTCTATTTTAGCTTTTTCCCCTTCATTTAACTCTCCACTTTTATACTTTTTCAATATATCCTTATCCCCCATAAAATCCTCCTCCCTAACTTTATAGATCCTTATGGTCAGTAATTATTTTCTTTAGCTTAAGCTTTGATCTGTGTAAGGTTACTCTTATATTTCCTGGCGACATTCCAAGCTGATTGCTAATATCTTGTTGGTTCAATTCACTAAAATAATACAACTCTACTACTTCTTTTTCCTTGATAGAAAGCTTTAATATAGCTTTATATAATATCATCTTTTGCTCTTCAACTAGTAATTTATCTATTACATCATCTTCATTGTAGATATCAATATTTTCGATTCCTTGAACAATATATCTTTTCCTTTTTCGCCACTGATCAATATAAAGATTTCTAGCAACCTTATATAACCAATGTAAAATATCTTCATCACTACTCTCCATCGATATTAATGCCTTAAAAAAGGTGTCTTGCATAAATCCTGTGCCAATAGATTATCCTTACAGAGGGAATATATATAAAGATAAATTTGATTTGAATATTTTTTATACAAAGTATCTAATACTTGCCTCTCAATAATCACCACCACCCCTCACTTATATAACGGATAAAGATATATAATGTTACAACTCTTTTCTAAAAACTCCAAATTATTCCACAAAATCTCCATATGTATATTCTATATAACTATGGTAATTAAGAAAAGATTATAAAAAAATAGTAGCCTATTATTTATTTTGTAGACTACTACTAATTAACCTTATCTTATTTTAAAGTTCCAATCTCCATCCTTATATAAATCTACTCCACCAATCTGGAAATCTAACCTTCCAGTTATTCTTTCTGATAGTTTTAAGTCTTCATAATCAAAATTCATAATTATAGGGGAACCATCTGCTGAACCACTACAACCATGATTGCGGAAATTCGCATTTAATAAGAATATCTGTGAATCTTCCTTTTTAAACTTATGTACATCAAAATATAGTTCTACTGATTCTTCTGTTCCTTTTATGGACTTCAATAAAATTTTTTCGTCTATATCTTCTAAATAAATCTCTTTATTTACCTCTATTGTTTCTCCTTTTTCAGGAATCTTAACTTTTATCTTTGGCATATTTACTAAGTTATAGTCTACCTCTACTCTATTTATATTAATATTTAAATTTGATTTTACTTCTCCGCCTATTACAAACTCATTTCCTTGTCCTGAGTAGTTAGAAGAATTTACATTATAAGCTTTACCTTTATCGTCTGAAATTGAAAAGTAATCTTTAGGATAAAAAATATTAGATTGAATATTAATATCTTCCTTATTCCATAGAGATATATAAGTATTTTCTTCAAAAATATACTTATTACCTCCAATCATAATTCCACTATCTTTACTATTTCCTCCAACATCACTATATTTATATAACTTATCTTCTTCTACTAATGAAATACTAATAACATCTTTATTATCACTTACCAAAGTAAACTCTTTAACCATCCCTTCAGTTTTATAGCTTTGATTAAAAGAACTCCTTATGCCACCACTTCCTATTGAATACATCTCTGTTTTTACTAACTCTCCATTAGGAAGTCTTATACTGAACTTATCCTTTAAAGAATTTATATACTTTTCTTCTTCTATTTTTGAGTTATTAAAATCATATTCTATCCAAATCCCTATGGTTACTTCATTCTCTTTGCTAATTACACTCTTTATCAAAACTTCTTTTCCATCAATTTTAGTTACTATAGGCTCCTTTAATACGTATACTTCCTCACTTGTACTAACTAATCCTAAACCTGGATTAAAAAATAAAGCTTCTTTTATCTTAGCTACTACATTCCTTCCCATTGGTGAAACCAACATAAATACAACTGCTAAACTAGCTACTAAAGCAATCTTTAATCTCTTTGACATTCTTGTACTACTTACTCTGTTCTTTAATTGCTTCTTAAGCCTTTTCTTTTGAATATCATCCATAGGTATTTCCATTTCTGAGGTTATATCAAATTCTATATCATTTAACACTTTATATATATCATTATCATTACTCATAATTTTCTACCTCCTCTAAAGTAGTATACTTAGCTCTAAGCCTCTTCCTTGCCCTACTCACCTTAGTGTTTATAGTCCCTTCCCCTATATCTAACTTTTCTGATATTTTTCTAGAACTATATCCAAATAGAAACTTCATAACAAATATACTTTTATCTGGCTCTTTAAGAAAGTTTATTAAATCCAATACCTTTCTAGTTTCAATTCCTATAATTATATCTTCCTCTATAGACTGACTATCCTGTAAATTATGCTTGTCTATATCACTTGTCTTATACTTTTCATTACTATACTTTCTATAATAATCAATAGCCTTGTACTTACTAATTCCTGCTATCCAATTTTTAAATTTTTCATTTTCTCCACTAAACTTGCCTATGTTATTCCAAACACTAAAGAAAATATCTGATATACATTCCTCTATTAACCCATTGTTTTCTAAAGGAAGTAATACCTTTCTTACAACTCCGTTTACAATAGCAGAGTATTTGTCTATGATGTACTCTAATGCCTTTTCATTTTTCTTACAGAGCTCTATTAAATAATTTTCTTCATTTATTTTCATACAAAAACTCCTTTCAAGAGGCCTCTACTATTAATAACGAATATCCTAATTAAATCTTACACTATTTTTATATAACTTTATTAAATATCTTCTCAAATAAAAAAGGTGGGGTAGATATTTATTTTGCTTGTTCCGTCGCTGTACTCCAAGTCACATAGAAACAAATATCCATCCCTCTCATACTAACTGTAAAGAAATTATAATAACTCCTTTAATTTGTAGGCAATTAAAATTTTATACTTTTATATACAAAAAAAGAAATCGCAAAGCGATTTCCAATAAACTTATTTATCTTTTCTTGGTATAGTTATAATAAACTCTGTTTTTTCAATATCACTAGTTACTGATATTTTACCTTTGCATTTCTCTATAGTTTCTTTAACTATGGCTAACCCAAACCCATGCTCTTTATTAGAATTATCCTTAGTAGAAAATCCTGATTGAAAAATTTTATCTATTACTTCATCTTCTATCATAGGTCCATTATTTTGAATACATATAACTATATCATTAAATTTTTCAAATGTTCTAATAGCTAATATACCTTGTCCATTCATTGCTGTTACAGCATTACTAATAATATTAGAAAGAACTTTTTGTAATTCAAACTCTGCCATTTCAATATCATTTAAATCTGCATTTTCATCTAATATAACCTTAATACCTGTTTGTCTAATTCCTTTAGTAATTATGGCTATTACTGAATCTGAATTATTTGATACTTCTATTGCTGTATCTATACTATTATGTCCATTAATTATATCCTTTAATAACTCTCCTGCTCTTTCATAACGCTTCATTAAATGTAATCCATATAAATATGAAATTTGTGCTCCGTAATCATGTTTTATCTTATTTAGTTCTTTTATTCTTTCTTCTAATGAATCATTTAACTTTTTTATCTCCCTTGACCTTTTTTCTATTGAAGCAAAATACAATGTTGCACCTGCAAAAGTTAATACTATTATTGCAAATACATAACCTCTATATATAGGGTCATCACTCCAATTAACTATCTTATCAAAAGATAGAAGTAAATCTAAAAATACTGTCAATAAAACTAAAAATATAATTGATATATTTCTACTTTTAATTGTTCTATATAATTTATAGAATATTTTCTTGTTCATAAGAATTAATAAAAAAAGTATATAATTTATACCGTATATAAACACCACTACTCCTAGTTCTATATACTCTTTAGGCAACATAGGCTGAATATATGCCCAATAAAGCTTACTACTAATTAAGGCTGATAATCCACCTACTAAATACAAAATACTATAGGATATGGTTACACTAATTTTATCCCTTCTGTAAAACATCAATACAATAACAAAAGGTACTAAATGACTCATTATAATACTTATGCTTGAGTTACCCATAAATTTCATTACTATTTGTAATCCTAGCCATACTGAACTAACAGCTAATATACTTCTACCCTTTTTACTTTTATATCTATCCTTTACGCAATAATTAGGCAATATTACAAATACAACTGCTTGAAGAATGCTGTTTATTATGTCCGTTATATTTAAAATCAAAATCTATCCCCCTAAACTTGTTATATCGTTTGCACTTCATTAATACCATTTATAGCAGCTTATGTCAACAAAAACATATCTTTTCCGACATAAATATTTTGTTTTCTATTTCATTTTTTAAAATTCACATATACTTAATAAACTTTTTTAATATTGTAAAATTAACACAACTTTATTCATAAACAAAAAAGAGAATCCTGCATAGATTCTCTTTTCTAAGTTACACCTTTTTTCTTGGTAATATTATAATAAATTCTGTTTTTTTAATATCACTAGTTACTGATATTTTTCCATTACATTTTTCTACTGTTTCTTTAACTATAGCTAATCCAAATCCATGTTCTTTATTAATATTCTTTTTAGTAGAAAAGCCAGATTCAAATATTTTATCTATAATTATATTTCCAATCATAGGGCCATTATTTCTAACACATATTATTATATCATTAAAATTTTCATATGTTCTAATAGCCAACGTACCTTGTCCATCCATTGCAGTAACCGCATTGCTAATAATATTTGATAACACTCTTTGTAGTTCAAATTCTGTTATATCTATGTTATTCAAATCTGCCTGCTCATCTAATATTATATTTATGCCATTGTGCTTAATTCCCTTAGTAATAATAGATATTACTGAATCTGAATTATTTGATATTTCTATTGCATCATTTATACTATTATGTCCATTAATTATATCTTTTAATAGCTCTCCTGCTCTTTCGTAACGCTTCATTAAATGCAATCCATAAAGATATGAAATTTGTGCCCCATAGTCATGCTTTACTTTTCTTAACTCTTCTATTCTTCCTTCTAAAGCATTATTTAATTTCTCGATTTCTCTTGCTCTTCTTTCTATTGCTGCAAAATATAATGTTGCTCCTATAAAAACTAATACTATTATTATTAATACACAACTTGTATATATAACTTCTTTGCTAGAATTTATAACTTTAGTAAAAATTAGAAGTAGATCTAAAAAAAACGTTAACAAAATAAGAAATACAATAGATATATTTCTTGTTTTTATTGTTCTATATATCTTATAAAATATATTCTTATTTATTAAAATTAACAAAATAAATATGCAATTTATACTATATACACATAATAAAGCACTTATCTCTATATATTCTATTGGAAATTGGGATTTAATAATCTCACAGAAAAAACTACTAAATAAAGCCATTAATCCGCATATTAAATATAAAATATTATAAGATATTGCTACGCTAACTCCATCTTCTCTATAGAACATCCATACTATAAAAAACGGTGCTAAATGGGTCATAATAATACTTACACTTGAGTTTCCTATACATTCCATTACTATTTGCAACCCTAAGGAAACTAAAACTACAGCTAAAATAAGTTTATTCTTTTTATTTTTATGATTATTTTCAACACAAGAATTTGGCACTATTACAAATACCATTGCTTGAAAAACACTATTTATTACATCAGCTATAATTAAAGTCAAAATTAATCTCTCCTAAACCTTCTATCTCTTATTTCTCATAGATTCTGGCATTTCTTCTGCAGCTATACCAAACATAGATGCTGCATTTATTGTAAACACAGCTGATAGAAATAAAATTAGGCACCCTAAGCTCTTTCTTAATTTCATAATAACACCTCCTTTCTAAATATTAATTTATTCTTTTATTAAACATTAACATTATTTGTATAGTAATTGTCCACATTATTATTGAAGATACCCTTGCACTAAAAAATATAAGTGTTAAAAGAGTTAAAATTAATACATTAAAAACTCCAATCCTTCTATTTCTTCTTATATTCTCTTTCTTCTTCATGGGCATCTTATCATTAATAACAGGCGCTCTATGATAAACACAAAATATATTTATTCCACCTAAAACTAACTTACTAGTCAAATCCAACTCATTATTTATAGCCAAAATTATTATTAACAATTCTATTATAAGTGTTGCAATAAAACACTTAATCTGAGAATCTTCATGATATCCTCCTATAAATGGTTTTGTAATTACCATAACAAAAATTATAGTAATAGCTTCCTTACCATATCCAATAATATAAAATAATATAATTTCAAAAACAATCTTAGTTATTTCATATAAAAAAACTTTTAAGTTATATTCTATTTCTTCCAATTGATCTGTAATAAAACTATTATCCTTTGATATATAACATATTATACTTTTAGTTATCTTTTCAATCATATGTACACCTTGCAACAATTTTCATTATACATTATTATACTATTTTTGTTCATTTTTAACAATATATTAGAAATATTTCCCCGACTTTTTTTAGTGTTTATATATTAATAACTTTTCCATTTCCTATACCCATATTACATCCTTCTAATTACATTTATTATGTAATATAACTCGAAAATTAAATATAAATTAACTCCCAAACTTTTTAGCATTTCTAACATAAATATAAGAACATATCTAATAAAAAAGTAGCTCATAAGCTTAAGAACTTATGAACTACTTTCTATATTATTCTAAGCTTTCACCATTTGATGAAATAACTTTTTTATACCAATCAAAAGATTTTTTCTTTCTTCTTTCTAATGTTCCATTTCCTTCATCATCTCTATCTACATATATAAAACCATATCGTTTTGACATTTCTCCAGTAGAAGCTGAAACTAAGTCAATACATCCCCAAGTTGTATATCCAAGTAGTTCTACTCCATCTATTTCAATGGCATCATGCATAGCTTTAATGTGCTCTCTTATATATTCAATACGATAATCATCATTAATTGCCCCATCCTCTTCAATTACATCTTTAGCCCCTAATCCATTTTCTACAATAAATAATGGCTTTTGATATCTATCGTAAATAGAATTTAATGTAATTCTTAATCCAAGTGGATCTATTTGCCACCCCCACTCGCTAGCACTTAAATATGGATTTTTAACAGATGCAAATACATTTCCCTCAGTGGTTGGAGCCATTTCTTCAGTACTTGCAACTTTACTTGAATAGTATGAGAATGATACAAAGTCTACAGTATTATTCTTTAATAGCTCTAAATCTCCTTCTTCTATTGCAGGCATAGTATCTTCTCTTTTCATCTTCTTTAGAGCATAATTAGGATACTGTCCCCTTGCTTGTACATCTATAAAGAAATAACCTTCTCTATCCTTTTCCATTGCCTTCCATACATCCTCTGGTTTACAAGTATAAGGATAAGTGTTTCCTGCAGCAAGCATACATCCAACCATATTATTAGGATCAATTTCATGAGCTATCTTTGTTGCTAAAGCACTTGCCACTAGCTCATGATGAATAGCTTGATATTTATCCTTCATTTCTGTTTCTTTATTCTCAATTAATAATCCTGCTCCCATAAATGGTGCATGAAGTATCATATTTATTTCATTGAAAGTTAACCAATACTTTACTAATCCTTTATATCTTGTAAATAAAACTCTACATAAATTTTCATAGAAGCCTACAAGCTTTCTATTTTTCCAACCACCATATTTCTTAATTAGATGAATAGGGCAGTCAAAATGTGTTATTGTAACTAAAGGCTCAATTCCGTATTTATGACATTCTTTAAATAGGTCTTCATAGAATTTTAGCCCTTCTTCATTAGGAGTTTCTTCATCTCCATTTGGGAAAATTCTTGACCAAGCTATAGACATTCTATAAACCTTAAAGCCCATTTCTCCAAATAAAGCTATATCTTCTTTAAAATGATGGTACATATCTATACCAACCTTAGCTGGATAGTATTCTCCTTCATGAAAGTCTAATGTATTATCTAAACCTAGCATAACCTTAAAACGATTCTTTCCATGTGGTGTTATATCCACATTTGCTAGTCCTCTTCCACCTTCGTTATATGCTCCTTCACATTGGTTTGCAGCTGTTGCTCCTCCCCATAAAAATCCTTCTGGAAAACTCATATTAACTCCCCCTTAATTAAAGTAGTTCAAAGTTAGTTTCTTTAACTTCTGATGAATTACATCCTATATATAGTTTGAACTTTCCTGGTTCTGATTTAAATTCCATACTAGCAGTATAGAATCTTAGCATTTCTTCATTTATTGTGAATTTAAACTCTTTCTCTTCACCTGGTTGTAGCTCAACCTTCATAAATCCTTTAAGTTCCTTAACTGGTCTTACTACGCTACCCTTTATATCTTGAATATATAATTGAACTGTTTCTAATCCTGCCACGCTACCTACATTTTTTACCTTTATAGTAGCTATTATTTCACTATCATTAGTTAGTTTATCTGAATTTAAGTTAATATCCCCATACTCATATTTAGTGTAAGATAATCCATATCCAAATGGATATAATGGACTGTTTTCTACATCTATATATCTAGAAGTAAATCTTGAATTGTGAATAGAAGTTTTTACTGGTCTCCCTGTATTAAATTCATTATAGTAAAGAGGTGCTTGCCCTACTCTCCTTGGGAAGCTCATAGTTAATTTTCCTGATGGATTCACATCTCCAAATATAACATCTGCAACTGCATTTCCCCCTTCTGTTCCTGGAAACCATGCTTCTACAATTGCATCAACTTTCCCTACTACATCAGTTAACACAAGTGGTCTTCCATTAAATACAACTAAGACCACTGGCTTTCCTAACTCTTTTACTTTTTCTAATAAATCTAGCTGTATCTTTTCTAGAGATAATTCTGTTCTACTTCCGCCTTCTCCACTTTGAAGAGGATGTTCACCTAAAGCCATAATAACAATATCAGATTTCTTAGCAGCTTCAATTGCTTCATCCATATCTTTTTGTGGATCAACTTCTATTTTTTCTTCTTCTACAGCTCTACCAAATCCACCTAATATAGACTTATCTTCAATCATTTCACATCCTTTTGCATAAGTGAAATTCTCTTCTGATACCTTTTCCTTTACTGCATCCATAAGAGTAATAACATCCTTTGGATTACTGTTAATAGCCCATGAACCAGACAACACTCTACTTTCACCATATGGCCCTATAACAGCAACCTTTTTATCCTTTGAAAGTGGTAATACACCATTATTCTCAAGTAATACTATTGATTCTCCTGAAATCTTTCTAGCAAGCTTACGTTTTTCTGGTGATAAGATTACTTCTTTTTCTTTATCAATATTTGCTCCTCTATATGGATTTTCAAATAAACCTAGCTTATTTTTAAGATTTAAAATACGCCATACTGCTTCATCAATAAGTTCTTCGCTAATAACCCCATCTTTAACTAAACCTTCAAGCTGATTTGAATAAACAGGTGTCTTCATATCTATATCAACACCAGCTTCTATTCCAAGCTTTGCTGCTTCTCTATCATCTTCTGCAACTCCGTGAGCTATAAGTTCTTGAATTGCAGCATAGTCTGAAATTATTACTCCATTAAAGCCCCATTCTTCTCTTAACACATCTCTCATAAGCCACTTATTGCCTGATGCTGGTATACCATCAACTGTGTTAAATGATGTCATAACAAGCTCACATCCGCTATCAACAGCTGCTTTATAAGCTGGCAGATAATCTTCTCTTAATCTTCTTTCAGACATATCAACGGTATTGTATTCCCTGCCACCTTCTGGTGCTCCATAAGCTGCAAAATGTTTTACGCAAGACGCTATATTTTTATCTGGATTTAAATCCCCTTGATATCCTTCAACAAATGCTTTTGCAAATTCACAGTTTAAATAATTATCTTCACCTGTAGACTCCATTACTCTTCCCCATCTAGCATCTCTAACCAAGTCAACCATAGGTGAAAATGTTATGTGAATTCCTGTAACTGCTGCTTCTTCTGCTGTATTACTCATACCTTCTTTTACTAATTCGGGATTCCATGTACATCCTAAAGCAAGTGGTATTGGATAAGTTGTCTTATAGCCATTTATAATATCAGCCATAAATAATAGTGGAATTTTATGTCTGCTCTTTTCTAAATATTCTTTTTGTATCTTTATTAATTGCTCTGCTCCAAATACATTAAATATTGATCCCACATTATCTACTACTTCTTGATCTATACCTAACTTTTGTTTTGGCCCTACTGCTAAAGTGTCTGACTTGAAAAATTCTCCTGATAATTGAACTAATTGATATATTTTTTCTTTTAATGTTAAATCATCAAATATTTTTTGTAATTCTACTTTATTCATTGCTACACCGCCTTAAATATTTATTTATATAGCCTTTTAAGGAATAGAAATTACATTAAATTTTTTGAAATGTAGTTCTACCCCTTAAAGTTATTTTATTTTTTCAATTCTTTATACATTGTTACCATCTCTTCTATTAACTCTTTAGCTAAAATGGATGTCATTAAATGATCTTGAGCATGAACCATAATAATACTGTAATTAGAATTATCTCCATTCGCCTCTGCTTGTAATAACTCGGTTTGTGCATTATGGGCAAGTAAAGAACTTTCTTCAGATTCTTTTAATAAAATTTTAGCTTCTTCATATTTTCCTTCTCTTGCCTTGTGAAGTGCTTCAAATGCCTTTGTTCTTGCTGTTCCAGAGTTTGATATTAAATTTAGTGCTATTAATTCTTGATCCATTATATTTTCTCCTTGTTCTAAACAGTTTTGCGGTTATACAGAGTCTCCTGAAGTTTCTTGTTCTTTTTCAGCTGCTAAGTATTGCTTATCTAATAATTTCATGAATGGTATCCATATAACAAATCCTAATGCAAAAGTTGCTATTGTTATAACTACAGACCAAGGATTAAAGTTAGTTGCAATTAATTGTTGTATAATTGGAGGACAAGTCCATGGTGCTTGGAATATTGGAATTGCTCCTGTTAAAATTACTAATAAATATGCTAATCCCGCTTGTAGTGCTTCAACAAATATCCATGGAAGCATTAATGTAGTGTTCATGATTACTGGTAAACCAAATACAAATGGCTCGTGTATATTGAATAGTGCTGGTACTAATGATAATTTACCTATAGCCTTTGATTGTTTTGACTTACCTACAACACATAAAGCAACTATTTCTGATAATTTAGCTTGTCCTGTAAAACAAGTAAATGCTGCTGTTAAAACATATGGTAATGGTTCTCCTGCATTAAATGCTTCTAAATTTGCTGCCATTGCTACCATTGCAATTGGTTGCCATACAGTATTTAAAACTAAGTTTGTTCCATGAATTCCAAAGAACCAAAGTACTTGAGCTACGATAAGTATAAATAAGAATACCCATATGTTATTACCAAAACTTAAGAATGGTTTTGTAATAATTGTATCAACACAGTTTTGTAATGTACCAAATGAAGTCATTTCAAATATTAATCTAATAGCAAGTGCAACTAATATAGCACCACCAAATGGAATAATTGATAAGAATGGTTTTGCTACATTTTCAGGAACTGAGTCTGGCATTTTTATTGTAAAATCTTTGTTATGCAGATATGCTAAAACGCTTATTGATATAAAAGTAATTAATAATGCTGGGAACACACCTGATGCTCCTAATACATTAGTTGGAATAAGTCCATTTACAATTGCCCCTTTAATAGTTTCACCATTTACAACTACATCTGAAACTGCTGTAAATGGAGTTACTAATAAAAATGAAGCTAAAGCACACATAATACCATAAAGTGGATCTATATCTTTTTGCTTGGAATAACTTCTTGCTGTACCTACAATTACATATATTGCTAGTAACCCCAATGTAACAGGACTTATAGGTGCAAATATCTTCTTTAATATAGCATCTACGCTTGGTGCAAAATCACTTAAGAATGGAAAATTACTTAAGATAAGTGCTACTGATGCTATTAGCGTTACAGGTAATGAAGACATCATCCCTTCTTTAATTGCTGTCATTACTTTATTTCTATTTATTTTGTCTGCTAATGGCATTAAATATTTATTTAACCCATTTTCTAATTTTTCCATAAAACTATTCATTTCTATTTCCTCCTATCATATAAGACTATTTATTAATCATTTTCTTAATTTGTTTTAATATATTAGCTCCATTGCCCATACCATAATCAACTGGGCTTATTGTACTAAGTGGCTTATTGTAATTGTTAGCTATTTCTAAAAGTTGATCTTTTTTATAAGCAATTTGTGGTCCTAGTAATATAGCATCGTAATCTTTTATTACTGATTCTAGTTTTTCATATGCTTCTGCATTTATTGTCCATCCTTCTTCTTCTGGACCAAAAGCAGCAACAATTTTTTTCTTTACTAAACTTGTAGACATTCCAGCTGCACAAACCAATAAAATTTTCATTTATAATTCCTCCAAACCAAACGTTAATGATATCATTTACATTACTTTTATATAGCAATATCCATGCCATACACTTCTACTGCTTTATTTTTCTTATATAAAAATAAAAAAAGATGCTGTAACCCTTGTATTTACAACATCTCTAAATATTAATATTTTTTATTAATTTCACATGCTTTCCTAATTATACTGATTAACCCCCAAATATACACATCACAATTTTAAATATACACATTATTTTATACACATATACTATAGGTTTTTAATTAATGTGTATACATAATAAATTTCATCATCAACAAATTCCATATCACATTTCTTTTCTATGGGCTTTAAAATTTCTTTTATTTTACTTATCTCTTCTTTATCTATTGAAAGTTTATCTATATCTATATACTTTTCCACATGTTCCCCAAGTTTAATTCTATCAATGCTAGATATCATATGCATTATGGCACCTACTATGGTATCTAAATTCAGAGTTAATCCAAACTTTTCTTCGACATTATAAATAAATTGAATTAGCTCATCTTTAGTAGAAGCTAAATCATAAGTTTTTATTTCACCTTTAAATGCCTCAATTATTTTGCCACACATATCTTCTGCATCATCCTTACCTTTATTTACAGATGTAAACTTAGAAGACTCCATATCAATAAGTTTTTCTATTTTATTAAATCCTTTATTACTAAATAATTCACTTGATGGAACAAATGGTATTCCATATATATCTGGATTTATACTCCCTACAATAGCTATAATATTTTTTTCATTAGAAAGTCTTTTTATCTTAATTAACATATCTTCTCTATCTAGTATAGACATAGCATAAATATCAATGTTTTTATCATTAACTACCTTATTATTTTCTATCATGCTCTTAAGCTTAACTGCAGCGCCTTCGCCAGTAATGCACAAAGTAACTATTATATTCTCTTTCTTATATTCATGCCTATTATAATTTGTATCATCATAGCTAAATGTATATTTAATATTATCAATAGTTTCCCTATATATTTCTTCAATATCATTATTGATCAGTGCTTTTCTTGCAACTTCTATGGCAATAAGAGTACTTACCATATTTATCACTTTAACCTTTATTCCAGTTTCACTATAAATTAAATCTCCGAACCTATCTAAAGATCCCATATCAACTAAAAGAATTACTCCTGAACCTTCATCGATATTTCTAACTATTTCTTTTATCTCTTCATAAGCTTCCTTTGTAGATTTATCTAAATCCATATCATACGAATAAGTATTATTGCTCCCAAGTAACCTATTAACAACATTTTTCATAGATGTTGCTGTACTCTCTCCATGCATAGCAATAAGCACTCTTGGCTTATTATCTATATATTCATTACTATTGGTATATTCTTCAGTTATAAACATTGTTATAAAAGCAACCTCATCCTTAGGAATACTAATCTCATATACCTTTTCTATGTTGTGCGCCAACTCTAAGCATATTTCAAATTCTTTACTATGATTTGTTTGTATTTCTTGTAACTTATGATTAACAATAAATCTTCCTTGCTTAATTCTTTCAATAGAAGTACTAATATGAAGACACAGACTATAAAATATTTGCTTTGTGAATACCCTCTTTAATCTTATTCCTACACATTCCATGAAATCTTCTACCATCTTTATAAGAACACCATCTACAATCTTAGATATTTCTTCTTTATTAATATCTGTAGAAATTTTATATATATAATTTTTAAAATATTTATCTATATCCATGCTCATAATCATATATATATCATTTTTATTTAAGCCTCTATTCTTAAGCTGTTCCATACGATTTTCGAGATTGTTATATAATGTAATAAGACTATCTTCCGATTCTCTTATAGTTTCAATTGGCTTTTCTCCATTCCTTGTAAACTTAAATAAACTCTTTTCAATTACTATTTTATCTATTTCTTTTTTATTTGATTTATAATTTAGTATCCCCTTTTTAACATAATCAGGGAATTGATTAATATCTACTACTATCTCTTTATTTCTATTTACCATACTGCTTAAAAAGGCATTTGCACAACCAAGCTGAATATCGTTCATAAGTTGTCCAACATTTCCTGTACAATTATATAATAAAAGGCTTTTTATAGCTTCAGGTGTTACTACTACTTCTCTATTAACTCTCTTTGCTTCCATATAAAATGATTCACTTATAAGATTAAATCTTTCTTTGTACGTTCTCTCAGCAAGTGAAGGTATTGATATAGTCATAGGTATTCTTCTACTAAATGTGCTTAATAAAACTTTTTCTTTTTTCTCAGTTGTTGCACATATAATTAATAAATCCACCTTTTTATATTTTTCTACTTCTCCTAAAGGACGATACTCCCCTTTATCAATTAAGTAGAATAAAATTTCTTGCCCTTCTGGAGGTAATCTATGAATTTCATCTAAAAATAAAATTCCTCCATTTGCTTTTTCTACAATACCTTCTCTATCTTCATTTGCTCCAGTATATGTACCTTTTTTTACACCAAATAAATAAGAAAGTAATAATTGAGGATTGTTTGTATAATCAGCACAGTTAAATGAAACAAAAGGAGCATTCTCATCTAACACCCTAGTAGATTTAGCATATTTATATATTGTTTCTGCAAAAAGAGTCTTCCCTACCCCTGTTTCTCCAAGCAATAAAGTATGTAATCCCTTGGGAGGATACATTATTGCTGCTTTTGCTTGCAATATACATCCCTTTAAACTTTCTTCACTTCCAATTAATTTATCAAACGCTGAAATTTCATCTAATTGAATTTCTTCCAATTTATTTTCCATTAATAATTCTTCAGCAATTTTATATATAACAGGTTTTCCTTTTATTTTAATTAGTTTTTCTTCTCTACATAACTTATTTAAAACCGCACTTACATTTGATCTTTTTAAGTTCATCCCCTCTGCAATATAATTGGTATCACATCCAGTTATAATTCCACTTTTTCTTTCTTGTTCTCTACAGACGTTGGTAATAAAATTATATATACTATCTTCACTAGTTTTTTCCCTCATATTACTTCCCCCTATTATCTTTTGCTATAAAGCTAAAGTAAATATTTACATAGAATTATATCATTTATATACTTACAATAAAAGGAGCAGCCTTAAACTACTCCTTTTATTGAATCTTATTTATAATTCTTACAATGTCATAAATATCAATTATACCGTCATTATTCAAATCATATTCTTTTTTTGTATTTTTCATCTTTATTTTTTTAATTATAATTTTCTGCAACTAATTCTAAATCCTAATAAATCTACTATTCCATCACCATTTATATATTCTAAAATCTCTTCTTCTATACTTTTAAACTTCATAAAAAATCTTCCTGAATTATAAGAATTCATCCCTACATAAGCTTTACCACCACTTATTTTTTTATTATCTATTTATGAAATAACATTAGCTTTTCAAAAACACTTTTATAGTGCTTTCTACACGCCATATTCCTCTTTTAAATATAGACACCTTTTTTATTGAATTTCGCACCTTTTTTTCATTAATACCATCCATTATAATTACAGTAAATAATAATTAGTGCCGAATTATTATTTTTGTTCATGAAAAAGATAAGTCCCCCCAGTATCTTATCTTTTCTTTTTATATTTGTAATTCTAAGCAAATCTTCTTTTTTAAATTGCACTAAAAAATACCGCATATTCATTTTGAATAACACGGTATTATTGTTAATTTTATTTTCGTAATATTTTCAAATCATTTCTATAAATTCATCTTAATCTATTTCATAAATTGAACTCTAAACATTTTTCTATAAAGTGAACCTCATACTTATCCCAATATTCTTTATATACTCTATTATATTGTCCATCAAAACTCAATTGGTACATTCTAAGTGCTACCAATATGCCTTTAGATTTCCGACTTTCTTCATAATAATATTCATATTTCATAAATAATTTTTTATAACTTCCCCACTACGAGTATTTTTCACATCATGTGTGGTTGTAACATACAAAAGACTATCTTTTTTACCTAATTCAATTTTATCAGATCACTTTCTACTACATTTAAATATATTTTATTTTCTATTCTTCTATTTCATATTCAACATGTTCTAATGTCATCTTTAACTTTTCTTTTTTATTATCGTTATTATAATTTAAATAATGAGTATATAAAACATCAATTACAATCAATGCGGGAACTTGCGGTGATATTTTATCAGAAACAGCTAAATTTTTAAGACCTCCAATTAATACAAGTTCATCATAGTAATCTCTATACTCATAAACTTTATTAGCCGATATCATAACTGTTTTTGCACCCTTATCTTTTGCATCTCTTAATCCTTCTATAACCTCTTGAGTCCTTCCACTAACACTAATACCTATAACCAAAGATTTTTCATTTACCCTAGTTATATTCATTCGAATAGAATGAGCCTCTGCTAAATAATCAACATCTAACCCAAGACGCATAAACCTTAGCTTAAACTCTCTTGCCACAACAGATGAAGAACCTATTCCATATACATAAACTCTTTCATATTCATCTAACATATTCGCTAATCTAATCATTTGGCCATTATCTATTAAATGATATGTCTTCTCTAATACTTTTTGATAAGAATTTAAAACTTGCTTTGTCAAAATATCTAAATTCTTATCAGTCTTTTTAGAGCCTTTATACTCAAATAAAAATTGACGATATCCACTAAATCCAAGCTTTTTAGAAAATCTTGATAATGATGCTTCTGAAACAAATAATCTTTGTGATACTGATCTAGAAGATAAATCATCATCACTTACATTATTAATAAAATAATCTGCAATACTTTTTTCGACATTAGTCAAATCTTCATATGCCGCTTCTATAATTGGTACAACACTTTTACTATAAGTAGTTAACATCCTCACCATTCCCTTTTATTAATTATTATAGCACAAAAAGGGAAATATCTTCTAAGTATATTCTTTAACTATAGGTTTAATTAGTTCTGTTAATTTTTCATATCCTCTTTCATTCAAATGCAGGCCATCTTCATAATATTCCTTTATCGCCTCCTTTTTCTCATCAACAAAATAGTTAAATATATTGACTAACTGTACTTTTTTATCTAGAATTAGTTGCTTATATTGACTATGGATCATCTCAACAAGGTCATTGCAACGAATACCTGGAACTTGATGATAACTTCTTAAGGCCTCTACACACGGCAATGTTGATAATAAAAGAATTTGCGTATCAGGACAATTACCTCTAATTAGATCAATTATATTTTTCACATTTAATGCAATATCTTTAGGTGACAGCATAACAGTATTTCCCAAATCATTTATACCTATCATCATAACAACAAGCTTTGGATTATACTTAATTACAGCCTCATCAACAATCCATAAAAGTTCATTTGATGTTCCTCCACCTATTCCACAATTATACTTCACAGCAATCTCAGGAAAATATTTATCTAATTCATACATCTCAGTTATTGAATCGCCAAAAAATACAACTCCATCTTTTTTAGCACTTTTAGTCTGTTTAACTATTGATAGCATTCTTTCTAATTGCCCTTCTCTTAGCTGATAATAACATGGATTATATTTCATTGTTTCACGCATTTTTTTTCACCTCTATTTCCAAACCTACCTCAAACATCCTTCTCCACGGCATATATACCTTCTTAATTATTACAGGATACTTTTTAGCTAATCTCATAGAATCATAATAACTTTGTAATTTTTGTTCAATAATATTTTCAACTGTATCTTGTTGATCCTTAAAATCGTAGTAAGATAAACCTAAAGAAACAAGATCATTTTCAACTACACTCTTTCTAACAATTGATTGATAAAAAACATCTTCAATTATTCTATAGCACAAGTTATTTAATGTATTTATTATCCCTCCAATAAATGCTTGTGCTAAAGTTGTTCCTAGTGAGTTACAATTAGTATTCCAGCCTGCATAGCTAACTAAACTATCTAAAATATTCATTTCATCTAAATAGTCAATAAGCTGTACATCCCCGCCATTACTAAATGCACTATCACATAAAGCTACCTTATATCCTTCATTAATAAAGTCTTTTATCTTATAAGCAAAATCTAAAAGGTTTCTATAACTTGTATAAGTTATATCTAAATCATTTTTATCAATAAAAGATTCTTGCATAACCTTTCCCGGGGAATTAATAGCTAAAATAATATCTGCTTCCTTAGCACTATCTACAATCCTAGCTTTGCACGCACGAATATGGGACTTTAAGCTTTCAAACATGGGACGATCCTCATATTTAGGTACAATTGTTGGTCCTAATACTGATGAATAGAATGGATATACCTTTGGTTCCACATTTAAATATTCATTATATGCCCTAGCAAGCAATGACATAGCTACTTCATCTGCGCCTGGATAAATCATTGCTTTCATATCTAGTTTTTTCTTTTTCACTTCATCAATGACTACTTTCTGCGATATAGCTGTATATCCATAAGGAGAAGAATCATCTTGAGGAATAACTAAGAAATCAATATATCCTTCTTCTAGATATTTAACAACCTCTAAATTAATCATAGTATTAAAATCTCTTCTTGATTCATAATCATTGACAATTTCTTGAGGTATCTTTATTCCATCAAGCTCTTGTTGCTTAATTTCATCTAGACCGTGTCTATTTTTATAATCTAACAAATATTTTCTTCTAAATAGAGCATAGCCATAGTTTTGATAATAATCTGGTTCTTCCTCACTTGAATCATAACTTGGTGCTCTCATAATACAATTAAAAGCATAAATTTTTATTTTAGGATTACTTTCTTTAATTCTTTTAATAACCTTTAATCTTCTAATAGCTTCATTTTTTTCTAAATGATGAAGACGTGATGGAATTAATCCACCATAAACAAGCATATCTATTGATAAAACAATGCTATCACAATCATGAATATTATTGTATAAAAAATCGGATATCTCATCTGAATTAGCTGCTGTTTTTTTTCTACCTAACAGGCTCATATTAGGTTCTTTTAGTTCTATTGATTCATTAGAATTGCATATCATTTTCGGAAATATTCTATTACATGGTCTCTCATCTAAGGGGATTAATAGTATCTTCATATTCTAACCTTCTTTCTTTTATACTGACTCCTAAAAAAACTCCTATCTTCACTTCGAATATTTTACACATGATATAATATCTTGTAGTGACTCCAATATACTTTTTGATTTAATATGCCTATACGGACAATCAATATCTGATACTAGATATCCTTGTTTAACAATAGGGAACATATCAAAATCATTGGGAGAATCGCCTATGGCATATACCTCATAGCCTGGATATAAAGTTTCAATAGCATTTCCCTTAGAAGCTTTTTTATGTAAAATTTCTAAAGATGTCTTTGAGGTTTTAACCGCTTTTGTGTTTTTATATTTTGAATTCACATATTTTTCAATTTCATCTAACTCTCTCTCTTCTCCTATAAGCAAAAATAAAACTGTAGGCTGACATACTATTATTTCTTCATAATTTTCTCGTATAATATGAGAATCGTAGAGTTCTTTAGGAAAATCAGGATCTCTTTCTGTTTTCCAATAACGGTTAGAGACAGTATTTAACTCAATACGGATATCTTTATTTTCTATATATAAATAAATATCCATAGCCTCTTCCTTATCTAATAAAATTGCATTGTACTTATTCTCTTTACTCACTACTGCACCATTTTGCGAAATTCTATGATGAATATCTAAATTATATTGTGTATCTACCCTTATAATATCGTGGTCTAGTCTCCCTGTACAAATGGCAAGTGCACATCCCATTTTTTTAAGTGAGCTCAAACATTTTAATGTTTGAGCCCCTCCTATAATCTCATTACGAGAATTTAATAATGTGCCATCTAAATCAAAGACAACTACCTTATTACTCAACCTTTTCCGCTCTCTCTTTATTCATAACTTTTACAAATGGGATGTAAATAAAAATAGAAACAACTAATATAACTAGACCTACAACAGCAGACATAAAGTCTCCACCAGTAGCTAAGAATGAATTAATAACTGGAGGCGTTGTCCAAGGAATCAAAACATAAGTATTTGCCATTAAACCTATTTGAGTTGCTAAAACACCAATACCTAACCCTGCAAGAGTTGCACCTATCATAGGAATAATTAAGATAGGATTCATAACCACCGGCAAGCCAAACATTAATGGCTCTGAGATATTAAATATTGCAGGAATAAAGCCTAACTTTGCAATAACCTTGTAATCACTTCTCTTCGAAACTAAGAAAATAGCAATGACTAAAGCTAACATATTTCCAGCTCCACCCATAAATGCAACTGAATCCAAAAATGGTTTTGTAATAACTTCTGTTGCTGCTTGTCCAGCATTTATTGCGGCTACATTTGATGCTAGGCTTGCTAAGTAAATTGGTTCTAGTATAGGATTAAAAATATATGCTGAATGTATACCAAATCCCCATAAAAGCATATATAAAATATATATTATAATTAACCCTATAGGTGATGATACAATTGCAGAGAATGGTGTTTGAATCCATTTGAATATTAAATCATTTAATGGTGATCCAATAGCATCTGTTCCAATTCTTAATAATGCAAATATAATAACTGTTAAGGCAACTGGAATAATAGAATTAAATGATTTTGCAATTCCTGTAGGAACACTATCAGGCATTTTTATAATTAATTTCTTAAATCCTAAGAAAAATCTCATTACTTCTACTGATAGTAAGGCAGATATAAATGCAGTAAACATACCTGCTGCACCTAAATAGTAAGTAGTTAAATATTCTCCTATAGTTCCGTCAGCCACAAATGGAGTCAAACATAAGAAACAAACAACTGCAGTAGATCCAGCAATAGATGTATTAATTTTATATTCCCTTGCTAGCGCTTTGGAAGTAGTAAATACTAATAAAATTGCCATTACAGACATTGACGCCGATCCGACAACGTTTCCAACTTGTGCAAATCCACTACATGGTGTTCCAAACCATTTATCTAAGTAATTACCTTCACCAACAAAGACACAATTAATAAGAGTAAATAATGAAGATGTAATAACAAGTGGCATAATTGCAATAAAGCCATCCCTAATTGCACTTAAGTAACGATTTTTAGATAACTTTTCAGCAATAGGTAACAATAGATTCGAAAGTTTTTCCATCATGATTTTTTCCTCCCCTTATTTGGATATTTGATCAACAAACCTTTTTGTTATCACTTGTGGTCTAGTAATAATTGATCCCACTACAACACTATAGCACCCAAGTTCTAACGCTCTTTTTACTTTTAAAGGAGTATCAATATTCCCCTCACCAATTACAGGATGTTTTACAGAAGCAATAATCTTTCTTATAATTTCAAAATCATTAGCTTCGATTTTATCTGTTTTACTTTGGGGCGTATATCCTACAAGGGTCGTTCCTATAAAATCAAAGCCCAACTCATCAGCATGTATTGCTTCTTCCACAGTTGAACAGTCTGCCATAAATAATTGATGTGGATATTTTGATTTAACTTCTCTAAAGAAATCATCAATAGTTCTATTGTTTAGACGTAATTGCGATGTTGCATCCATAGCAATAATGTCTACTCCCTCCTCAATCAACGAATCAACTTCATTCATAGTAGGAGTAATATAAATATCTGTTCCTTCATAATCCTTTTTTATAATACCGATAATTGGAAGATTAACTTCTTTTTTTATTTCACGAATATCTTGTACACCATTTGCACGAATGCCTTTCGCCCCACCTACCTTTGCAGCTAGTGCCATCTTTGACATGATAAATGATGAATGTAATGGTTCGTCATTTAACGCTTGACATGAAACAATCAAACTATTTTTAATCTCTTTCATTTCTCTCCCTCCTCTTGTTACTAATTTACTTTCTAATTTGAGACTTTACAACTATTTCAGGTGGTTTAGAATTTACTTTCACTCTTTCTTTTTGTACATAGTCAATAAAAGCGTTTTTGAAAGTAGTTTCCATGTAAACCCTTATAACCCATCAACTAGCAAAAACTGCCCTAAAGCAGTTTTCTTTTTTACACTAAATAAATATTAAAGTAATAATTTAGGATTATTGCATAATCTTCATAATTAAACGAAACAAACGAAGCATTCTCATCTAATCCCTTAATAGATTTAGCATAGTTATATATTATTTCTGCAAATAGTGTCTCCCCCCTGTTTCTCCAAGCAACAAAGTATGTAATCCCCTTGGCGGGTACATTATGGCTGCTTTAGCTTGTAAAATGCATCCCTTTAAACTATCTTAACTTCTAATTAATTCATCAAACACAGAAACTTAATCTACCTGAATTTCATCTAACTTATTTTCATTTAACTTTATACTCTCTTCACTAGTTATTTCTCTCATATTACTTCCCTCTATTATCCTTTGCTTTTACCACATAGTAAACATTTACATAGAATTATATCATTTATATACTTACAATAAAAGGAGCAGCCTTAAACTACTCCTTTTATAAAATCTATCAATTTAGTACTGATTTTATTTTATTTTTAATATCAATTCTATTAAATGGTTTTAATATATATCCCCTTACCCCATATTTAGCAGCTTGTGCTACCACTCTTTTATCACTTATTGACGAAACAATTAATATTGGAACATTTCTAAAATTATTATATTCTCGTATTCTCTTTAATAGTCTAAATCCATCTATATTAGGCATAATTAAGTCTAATATAAATAAATCTACTTTCTTTTCACTATTCTCAATAAAAGTTAGATGTCTTATAGCATCATTTGCTGAATCAAAAGGCTCTACATTATATCCCTCTATTGTTAGAATATTGTCTAATATAGCTAATGATATTGAATCATCATCAACTATAATAATATTCTTATGTTCTTCAATAATTTTATTAATTTCTACCCTAGGATTATCTACATTCTGTATCCATTTAACTTTGCATGACTCTAGTATTTTTCTATACCTCTCTAAAAAAAACTTTTTTGATATTATTTTTAATATTTCTGTATCTAAGTAAGCTTCCTTATTATCAGAAATAAGTATTATATCACTTTCTTTTGATGTTCTTTTTAGTAACTTGGCACAATTAAGGGAAAAATTTTTTTGATTAATATCTTCAACAATTATTATTTCATAAAAATCCTTAGGTAAAGCTGAAATAATCTGAGTATTATAGTCACTAATTATATTAACATTAATATTGGAGTCCATTAATTCACAAATTATATGTATATACTCCTGTAAGTTGTTTAGCAAAAATAAAACATTCTTCATAAGTTACCTCCAACACTTAAATACTCCTTAATTTCATCTAAAACATACTTAAATTCTCTTTTAAACTTAACTAAATAGCTTTCAATAGTAACTTCACCTATATTACTTAACGCATAACAAAGTTCTCCACTTACTAACTCTAAATTTTTCATACTTAAATTAGCAGCAGTTCCTTTAATTAAATGGGTAAGTTCATATGCCTCTATATAATTTGAATTATTGATTAAAGACTCTATCTTATTAACATACCCACCATAATCCTCACTGAACTTTTTTAACAAATTAAAAAATAATACCTTATCTCCTTGTAACCTTATCATTGCATCTGTATAACATATAAACTTAAATTTCATTATTCATTCCTCCCCAATTACCATAAATATTTATTAAAAATATTTTTCTAACTTTTCTATAAATAATTTTTTATTAATTGGCTTAGCTAAACAATCATTTATCCTATATTTACTAATTAACTTCTCACTATTATTTACTGAACCTGCAGTCATAGCAAAAATTATAATACTTTCTGCATTACAATGATTACTGTTACGTATTTTATTACAGCAATCATAACCATTCATTTCTGGCATTATATGGTCAATTAGTATAAGATCATAATATTCCTTATCTGAATTAATAAATTTTTTATATGCCTCTTTTCCATTAATAGTGGCATCAACATCAAATCCTAAACTGTATAAAAGTTCACTTTCTATAATTCTACTTATCTCATCATCTTCAACAAGAAGCACCCTTTTACCTTGTCCTATATGAGAAAACTTATTGTGCACCCCCTCATTTATAAAATTAGAATCTATAATTTTTAATGGTAGCGTAATATCAATCCTAGTTCCATGAGCTAATTCACTTTCCACTTCAATTTCTCCTCTCATTAAATCTACAATTGATTTGGTTATTGATAAACCTAAACCTGCTCCACCATTATGTTTAGAATTGAACTCATCTGCTTGAGCGAAAGGAAGAAACATCCTTTGCATAAATTCTTTTGTCATTCCTATTCCATTATCTTTTACTGAAAATACAAAGTTTCCAATGTTATTGGCTTTAATTTTTATTAATTTAATAGATAAATGTATCTCTCCATTATCTTCAGTAAATTTTGATGAATTGATAATTAAATTAATCAATATTTGTACTATTTTACTTTCATCACATAATAAATTCATATCTCCTAAAGAATTTATATCTATTGTATATTTTTTTTGCTTTTGATCTAAAATTGGTAAAACTATAGAATTTACCTTTTGAATTATTTCTTTAACACTTACACTTTCCTCAGAAAGTTTAAGTTCACCTAACTTTTCTTTAGTCATAGTTAACAAATCATCAAATAACTTTAATAAATTATTAGATGCAATTAATGTATTATTTAAATAATACTGTAATTTTTGCTGATTATCTTTATTCTTTAAAGCTAGCTCTGCAGACCCAATAACTCCATTCATAGGTGTTCTTAACTCATGACTAATGTTAGATAAGAATCTTTTCTTTCTATAGTTTTCATCTTTTAATTCCTTATTTTTTTCCCTATATATTAGTAATATAAATAATAAAAATAATGCTATTAAAATAAAACTTCCTTTTTCAATACTAATAGCACTGCTCTCAATATATTTAGAATCAATAACTATAATAGAATAAAAATCTTCTGTCAATTTAATAGGATAAATACTCAAAATTTGGGGTTTATCCATATAATTTAACAAGTTAATTGTACTTTGTTTATCTTTTATTTTATCTTGTATATCTAAAACTTCATTAACTTTATTATAATTCTTTAATTCATTAAATAAATTCTTTCCAATATTAAAATTACTAGAATTATCTTTATAAATTATAGTTCCATCTGAATGTATAATATATCTATCTAATTCACTAGCATCTTCCTCATAACTTTCATATCCTTCTATTTCACCAACTATCTCTTTAGCAAAAAGAACTCCCATAAACTTTTGACCTTCATATACAGGTACAGCTATGTAAAATATATATTCATTAATTTCTTCATCAAATGCATATTCAAAATCATATTTTTTCCCATTTATAATCTCATTGAAAAACTTTTTGCTTTTAATATGGCTATTATTAGCAGTTACTATATTTCCATTCAAATTAATAAATCCAATATCATAAAATTTAGTATCTATTAATATATCCTTCAATAAATTATTTTTTTTATCTTTATCAGTTTCCTGACTATATATATCTATAAAATCTGATAAAAGATATAGCGATTTAATGCTTGTCTCAAGTTTATTTTCTACTAAACTAAGCTGTGCTTCAGATATAGACCTTATATATTTTTTTTGATTAAGATTTAAATTTAACTTTACTATTAATATATAGAATATAGAAATTAGTATTAGAATTAAAAAAATCCCAATAAAAAAAATTTCTTTCGCCCAATAATTATTGGATTTAATCCTTAAATTCATAACTAATTCTCCTTATTTCTTCAATATTATCTATATATCTATCAACTAAATAAGGATCAAACTGAGTGCCTCTTTTTTCTTTTATATAATCTATTACCTCTTCAATAGACCAACTATTCTTATAACTTCTTTTCATTAATAATGCATCAAATACATCTGCTATAGCTACTATTCTTCCCTCAATAGGTATCTCATTTCCCTTTAATCCATTTGGATACCCTAATCCATCGTATCTTTCATGGTGAGATAAAGCTACTATACTTCCTTTTTTTAAATATTTACTACTACGATTTTTTAATATATCATATCCTATTATTGTATGAGTTTTCATAACTTCAAACTCTTCCAATGTTAATTTGCATCTTTTATTTATTATGTGGTCACTTATTCCAACCTTACCTAAATCATGTAGCTGTGCCGCATAATATATTTCTTCTTGCTCTTCTTCACTCATACCTAATGCTCTAGCTAATAATTTTGAATATTTTGCTACTCTTACTACATGGTTTCCCGTATCCGAATCCTTTTTTTTAGCTGTTTCTACTAATACTTCTAAGGTTTCTTTTTCACGCGCCACAATACTTGTAGTTGCTTCTTTTATCCCACGAGCTAATATCGAAGCTTTATTTTCGACCCTTCTTTGATACTTTATCAATTCTAATAAATTTTTTATTCTCATAATAAATTCATATTTATTAAATGGTAAATATAAAAACTCTGTAGCTCCACTTTCTAGTGCTTTTAACTTTATAGACTCATCACTAGCAGCAGTAATTAAAATAATAGGTACCTTCCTATCTAAACTTCTAACATTCTTAATAAATTCTAATCCATTCATTTTAGGCATGATATAATCAACAATAATAATATCAGGTTTTTTCAAGTTCATACACTTTAGAGCTGATATTGCATCATAAAAGTATTCTATATTAATATCTATACTCCTTAAAAATGAAGCAATAACATCATGATTAATTTTACAATCATCTATATAAAATAAATTAAAGTCTTTCATAATACTCTCCTTATGTAAATAAACCAATTTTCCAAAACAAACTTATTAATCAATTGTCATAATTATTAAATTATATTAGAAATAAACTTTTCATTAAACCTTTGTCATTTTTATTCACCGTGACACTTTGTGAATATAAATGCATTATTATTACTATCCCGATATTCTTATTTATGTTAACCCAAAAAGTGTTTTACCAATTCCTATCTATACATATTGATAATATCTGTAAGCTATCTTATAATATACTCTTAATTATTTTGAAAATGGAGGAGATAAAATGTATTCTAATGGATTTAGTTACTTATTAAAAAGCTTGAAAATTTCTCCATCGAAAATGGCACAAGCTCTAAATGTAGATAGAAGCTTGGTAAGTAAATGGAAAAATGGTTCAAGGAAAATAGATACTAATGCTGCTTACTTTGATAATGCTATTGATTATTTAATTGAAAGAAATAGAGAGCTAGAAATTGAATTCCTTGAAAAATTATTTTCATCAATTTATCATACACCTAATAACTTATTAGGTAATACTTCTTCATTAATAGCTTCAACAAAAAAATTTATCTTTGACGATATTAATAACTACCAACAAATTATTGATAATTCTATTAATAATGGTTCTATATATTCAGCTAATATATCAATTTATAATGATGAAAAAAACGCACTTTTAGGAATTCTTAATTTTCTAAATTCAGCTATTTCATATGAAAAACCTCAAAATTTATTATTTGTATTCTGTAAGTCATTAGATCTAATGATGAATAATAAATATTTCAGAAATGAATGGTTAAAAAAAACTTTAATGCTTTTAGATATGGGCTGTCATTTGAACTTTGTATATTCAAATAGTAATAGCTCAACGCTAGGATTATATTTATTTTCATTAATAAATCATAAAAATTGTAATTTTTCATATTTTGTTGATTCTCTTGATAACTATTACAACTATTCTTTTCACATAACGGAACATAATGGAGTCTTTATGTCTTCAAACCAAATAGTTGGCAATGAAACACAGTTTTATAGTTCTTTATTTAAGGATCCAATTAGCATAAAATTTTATACAGGATGGGGTAAAAATATACTTTCCAGATCATATCCAACTTTTTACAATATAAATATTTCTGAAGTTTTAGATAAATTTGAAGTTAATAGCATTCAATTACCTAATAAGGATTCTATTAAAAATACTCATTATAACTATAGCTCTTTTCCACTACCATATATAATGAACGATGAACTATATTACGAAATACTTTGTAATTCAGTTGATAACGAAAAAGATATAGAATTTCATTTCAATTGTTTTAAATCTATTAAGAATTCATTATATAAGAATTCTAACCTTCTTGCTATAGACTTTTATTCTATCAATGATCTTATAGAATTTTCAAACAAGGAAACTATTATATATGAAAGTACGTCAGAGCTAGTGCCAAAACTGATCCTTACCAAAAGACAATTTAAAAAACATATTTCTTGTTTAATAGATTATTTATTGAGTACTGATTCTTGTAACTTTTGTCTTATTCCTGATACATCTAAATTGAATAACAATTTATTCTACTGTTGGTGCAAGAAAAATGAATTTTTACTTATTAATTATAATAATAATTTTTTAGATTTTAAATTTACTACAAATACTCTTTTAGTTAATTCTGTTTCACTCTTACTAGAGAATACATACTTAAATTCACCAGATAACTTTAAATCAAAAGAATATATAGCTAACTTTTTAAAAAGTTTATAAAAATACTTAACATAGTGGATGGTTAATTATACTATTTACCATCCACCTGTTTTATTAATACATATCTTTTAAGCAACGCTCCTTAACTATAAAATTATTTACCACTTCCAGCTTGTACTATAGCAACTTTATTATTAATAATAGAACTTGAAGCTTAACCTATTAACCTTTTTACCACTCCTAACAAATAAATATATAAATATAAGAACTTTGATTTTGTACAAAGATAACCAATTTTTATATAAAAAAAGTACTGCATATCTTTTAATAATGCGGTACTTTTTTTATTTTATTTAATCCTAAAATACATCTCTGGTGTGTTTTCATCTATAATTCTAAATTGATACCCTTCATTTTTATAATAATCTATTATATCTGGAAGAGCCCTATAAGTATTTTTATTCATATCTGTGCAATGCATAAGTAATATTATAGGATGTAAATTTTCACTTCCCTTAATAGCCTTCTTATACAAAACATTAGGATCAAGTTTTTGATTCATTCCATCTGTATTATCTAAGTTCCAATCATAAACTTTAAAGTTATCATCATGCAACTTGGATAAAAACTGTTTACTTAAGTGTTTGTAGCTTCCTCCTGGAAATCTAATTATATTAGGAGAGACTCCAACTACTCTATTTATTTCATTCCTACATTCAATCATCTCTTTTATAAATGTATCCTCATTACGATAAACATACTTAAATTTATGATTATACGTATGTAAACCTATTCCATGACCTTCATTATGAATTCTTTTTACTACATCTTCTTTATCTTTTATTTGATTTCCAATAAGAAAAAATGTTGCTTTTACATCCTTTTCTTTTAATACATCTAATACCCCATCTGTTACTTTAGAACTTGGTCCATCATCAAAGGTTAGATATATAATTTTTTTATTAGCATAGTCTTCATTATAAGTCTGCTCCTCTATATTAAAAACTTTAACACTAGGAACACTTGCACCAAACATAAAGATTAAAATAAGCATACCTAAAGAAAATAATAATGATCTCCTTACTCTGTATTTCACTTTTTTTCCTCCTTATTACTTATATATTAAAACCCATTACAATTTATCTTGTACCATTTCATATATTTAATTCATTTTTTATTTAATAAATAAAAAGGTGTGGCGGATATTTATTTTGCCTATCCTGTCACTACGGTTTAAGTCATATGGAAATAAATATCCACCCCACTCCTACTAAAGGTAAGGAAATTAAAAAATTAATACCATATCATTCCACTTAGCTCCTCCATGCGAGGAAGTTGAAACACCTTTATGCTCAAATCCAAACTTTTTATAATAATGCACTAAGTAATCTTTACAAGTAAGTACAATGCCCTTCTTTCCTCGTGCTTTTGATATTTGTATAAAGTAATTTAGTAAATTTTCTGCAATACCGTTTCTTCGATACTTAGGTAATACATCTGATCCAAATACGGCTTGATATGCGCCATTGGGATTATGAAGGGAAATATCATGATACAATTCGTCAGGTAACTCTGGTGAGCTTGTAGTACACCCATTAATAAAGCCTACTACTTCACCATCTTCAATAGCCACAAAAAAATTTTCTTTGAATGCAAAAAATCTTTTTCTAATATCCTCTTCCTTTGCTGCTTCTGATTCTGGAAAGCACTCTTCTTCAATAGCTATTATTTGATTTAAATCTTCGTTAATTGCCTCTCTAACTTCCATATAAATTCTCCTTTTCATCCTATCTAAAAAAACTCTACGTTTTTTATTATAAGCACTATTAAATACTTAGCCTGTAATATTGTCAACTTAATTCTTATATAAAAAAAGAGCTAGTCAATGGATTATATCCACTAACTAACTCTAGATAAATATCTTAAACGGATGTCTGTAGCTCACAAATGTCCTTATTAATTTCTTTCATCTCTAATAATACAAGAGTATCTAAAATGCTATTTAGTTTTAAAATTTCTTCTGTCCCTCCATATTTGATGTATAGGTCCCCAACAATTATACCTAATTCTTCTCGGATCTCTTCCATCTAAATCTTCATCCTCCTTTAGTTTATCAGTATTAATTATATTTATATAGAATATTTAGTCAACTTTTGCTTATTTTTGTAATTTATACATTTTTACTATGTAAGCGTTATTGTTTATTTTATTAATAGTTACAATAATGCCTATTTAACATTCTGAAATTTTTTTATATAAATATTTGAAAATTCGATATTTTTTTATTCTTATAATTTTACTTTTGTAATTAAATTGTAACAATAATTACATATATATAACTTTCACCGAGACGAGATTAATTATCACACAAGAATAGTTTTTTATCCTTTTATGAAGAAAATATAAAACTAGGATACTTATTTTATCCTAGCCTTCAGCATAATTTAATAATTTCTTTCCTTAATACTTACAATAATAACAATAAAAAAAACCGTAAGCATTTCGCTTACGATCTTTGTGGCAGGGGCAGTAGGATTTGAACCCACAACCAATGGTTTTGGAGACCACTACTCTACCGTTGAGCCATACCCCTTTGAGACAAGTTTGATTATATAATAATATTATTCAAAAATCAACTTTTTTGTTCAAAAAAATTTCTTTCTAAATTATTAAATGATTATATAATCTCTCATAACTTTTACATCTTGAACTTATAACAATAAAGCATGAATAAAATCTATTCATGCCCATCATTATTCTCTTTAAACGAAAAATTATTATAAAATAAATTATAATTGTCCAATAATACTTTTCTTGCTGAATCAACTCCACTATATCCATTCAATTCAATAATATTAAAATTTATATCTTCAATAACTGTTTCCTTATCTTTTAAAACTATTAACTTAGCTGGATCTATCCTATTTTCTTTAATAACATCGTCTATAGTTTTACCGTTAAGTTTTATTGGAGATATACCTATATTTTTGTAGAAATAATCTAGCTTATCATCTAAAGCAATATAACTATATTCCTTTACAACTGACTTTTTATCATCATATGTTTTTAAGACTTCATCTATACTCTTAATAACCTTATTGTAATTCTCTTCATAAAGCTCCCTATTTTTCGGATCTTTCTCCTGAATAGCAACTTTTATGTTATATAATGCTATCTTATACTCATCATATCCAACCATATAATACGGATTTTCCTTCCCCGCGTTTTCTCCTGTAAGATTAATTGTTCTAATTCCTCTAGAAGAATTAATAATTCCTAAGTTGCCCTTATTAAGACTTGAAATCAACTCATCATGCCAAGGTTCCATTATATTTCCATTATAAAAGAACAAGTCCATATTTGAAATATTACTTATGGTTTCATCTGTATATTTAAAATCCTTAGATGCTTGTTCATCATTAAACATATATTCAACATTATGCTTATTTCCAACAATATCTTTTACCATTTCATATTGTATCTTATTACAAGTGATAATATTTAAATAAACATCTCTGCTTGTATCTTCTCTATCAACAGTATTTGCTATTAGTGGATTAGAAGAAACTCCTATCCCCAAAAATAATAGAAATGTTATTAATAACATTCCAAAGGTAACTCTCTTCAATAATATCACCCCCTGGCCTTTACCAGTTAATTCCCTATTACATATTATATCAACATATGAAATTTAAATGTATACAAAATTATTACAAATTTTCTGTTCATATAAAAAAAATTTTACACTTTCCTCAAAAAATTTTCAACCTTTAATATGTGGTAAGGGCATAAACACTTTTCTTTTATCTGCTTTTTGGATAGAATAATAAGATAGAATAGTTTTTGAAAGGGATTTTATATATGATTTTTGAAATAAAAAGTATAGATGAAACTACCAAAATTGGTTTCAACTTAGGTAAACTTTTAAATCCTGGTGATATTGTTTGCTTAACTGGTGACCTTGGTACAGGTAAAACTCACATAACAAAAGGGATAGCTAAAGGTCTTGATATAAACGAAAATATAACTAGTCCAACATTTACTATTGTAAATGAATATGAAAGTGGTCGTTTAAAATTAAATCATTTTGACGTTTATAGAGTTAGCGATCCTGATGAAATTTATGCAATAGGATTTGATGATTATATTTTCTCAGATGCTGTTTCTATTATAGAATGGGCTAACTACATAGAGGAAATATTACCAAGAGAATACATACATATTCACATTTCAAAGGACTTATCTAAAGGAGATGATTTTAGAAATATTAAAATCACCCCTTATGGAGATAGATATGATTACGTAAAGGAGGTAAAAATATGATAGTTTTAAGTATAGACTCTTCATCTAAGGTAGCTACTGTTGCACTACTTAATGATGATACTTTATTAGGTGAATATGTTATTAATGATAAGAGGGAACATTCTGTGTTATTAATGCCTATGATTGAAAATCTTTTAAAGGATTGTGAATTAACAATAAATGATATTGATGGATTTGTTGTTTCTAAAGGGCCTGGTTCATTTACAGGTTTAAGAATAGGTATGGCTACAGTTAAGGGATTAAGTTTTGGAGCAAATAAGCCTTATATAAGTCTTTCTTCTCTTGATGGGTTAGCTTATAGCCTTTCTTACTTTAATGGAATAATTTGTCCAATTATGGATGCATTAAGGGAGAATGTTTATACTGCTCTTTATAAAAATGAAGATGGCGAATTTAAAAATATAATGGAACCAACCCCTATGGAACTTACTGATCTTTTAGAAATGCTAAAAGAAAAAAATGAAGAAGTTATATTTACTGGTGACGGATTACTTAAGCATAAGGAATATATTAAAGAAAACTTCCCTAATGCAAAATTTGCACCTAACCATGTAAGCTTAACTAGAGCTTCATCTATAGGTGAGTTAGGTCTTAATCTTTTAAAACAAGGATTTAAGGATAATCCAAACTCTGCTCCTGTTTATTTAAAGAAACCTCAAGCTGAAAGAGAATTAGAAAAGAGGATGAGAATGAGTGAGTAATATATCTATTACTTTAATGGAAGAGTGTGATTTAGAAGCTGTTTTAGAAGTTAGCTCTTTATCTTTAAAGGAATCTTGGAGTAAAGAATCTTTTAAAAAGGAACTTTCTAATCCTTTAGCTAAATACCTTGTTGCCAAAGGAAATAATAAGGTTATTGGTTTTGCTGGTGTTTGGACAATTGTTGACGAAGGGCATATTACCAATATTGCTGTACACCCAAACTTTAGAAAAAAAGGAATTGGTAGCATACTTCTCTCTTCTTTAATAGAACACTGTAAAAATTGGGGTTGTAACTCTCTTACTTTAGAAGTTAGAGCTTCAAACACCACTGCACAAAATCTTTATAAAAAATATAATTTCAAAGAAGAAGGTATACGTAAGAAATATTATAAAGACAATAACGAAGATGCTATTATAATGTGGTATAGATAATTTTTTGGAATTATATAGATAATAAAAATAATAAGGATTAATATGAACTCACTTAAATGGAGTTTTTTAGGATAATTATAATACTGAAGATAATACAGATATTGTAGAAATTCTAGCACTAGCAGAATTCTATCCTTATCTTTATTATCTTCAATAACCAAAAAGAGAAATGGCCCAGCCATTTCTCCTAATCATTCCACTAAATATTTTTCTAGTTCTTCTCTTAAAATACTTACATCTTTAAGATGAATTCCTTTTATCCCAACTTGTTCTCCAGCAATAACATTTTCATTTACATCATCAATAAATATACATTCTTCAGGATTTAGGTTATATCTATCTAATAATCTTCTATATATCTCTAAATTTGGTTTAATTATTTTCTCTCTATAAGATACTACTCCACCATCAAATAATCTAAAAAACTTATATTCTTCAGCTACAATTTGAAATGCTTTACCATGAAAATTAGATAGAAAGAACAAATTATATCCTTTTTCTTTTAACTCACTAATTATTTCTACTGTTTACTCTATTGGCTCTAACAAGGAATACCAATTGTCAAAAACTTTTCTAACGTCCTTTTCTAACTCAGGATTATTTATACAAATTTGTTCAATAGCAGTTTCCTCTGTTATTGTCCCTTCATCTAGCATAATCCACTCTACACCTCCAAATATGATATCACGTAGCTTGTCTATTTTGTCATTATCTTCAATTTTACTTTTCAAATACGCTAAATTATCATATTTAAGAACTACATTACCCAAATCAAAAATTATGTTTTTAACCATTTCCCATCCCCCTCTATTTGTATTATAACTTTAATTACTATACAATCCTAGTTTTTAATATTAAATATCAAACCTCATACTTGAGTTTTTCCTTATTTACTCATATAATTACATTAGCTAAATATTAGGAGATAATATAATGTTAAATAAATTTGATATAGACTTTTTAGAAAAACATACACAATTTTATAGTAAGTTAACCAAAGAAGATAAAGAACTCTTTAACTCTAAAGCTATTCTTATAAAATATTCCAAAGATAATTCTCTTAATTTTTCTGATAGAGATTGTAATGGCTTTATAACTGTAGTTAGTGGAACTCTTAGAGCCTTTCTAACTTCTGATGAAGGTAAAGAAATAACCTTATATAAGCTTCAAAAAAGCGATTCTTGTATATTATCAGCTTCTTGCATTTTTAAAAACATACATTTTGATGTAAACATAGATGCTCTAGAAGATACTGAAGCCATAGTATTACCTAGTCATTACTTAGAGATGCTTTCAAAAAATAATATGTCCCTTAATAAATATATCCTAGACTTAACTCAATCAAGATTTTCTGAAGTTATGTGGATTATGCAAGATATTGTATTTTCTAGTTTTGATAAAAGACTAATAAAATACCTTGAAGGTTTTAGTGAAAAAACTATAAAAATTACCCATGAAAGTATAGCTAATGACTTAGGAACAGCAAGAGAAGTTGTTTCTAGAATGCTTAAATACTTTGAAAAAGAAGGAATGGTTAAACTTTCTCGTGGATCAATTACTATAATAAATTTAAATAAAGACAAATAGGAAGTTATAAAGATAACCTCCTATTTTCATATGAAATAATTAACTAAAATTATATTCAGTAACTATCTTTTCTCTACCAGTTGTCTTATCATTAAAGTAATCATAGAAACTTAATGCCAAAAAGCTTCCTGCTACATTATATACCTCTTTATAACCTAAGCTTTGAAGCAATAGAGCTACATTATAACTTCTTTGTCCTGTCCTACAGTGAAGATAAACTGGTCTATCCTTTGGTATTTCATCTAATCTATCTCTTATTTCACTAAATGGAATGTTTTTAACACCTTTTATATGGCCTCTTTCATACTCTCCCTTTTCTCTGACATCTATAATAAACTCTTCATTCTTTAATAAATCTCTCATTTGGGTAATTTGAACTTGTTTAAACTCTTCATCTAATAAGTTTGATCCAACATATCCAGCATAATTTACTACATCCTTAGCTGTTCCAAAAGGTGGTGCATAGCATAAATTTAAGTTCTTAAGTTCTTTTACAGTTCCACCAAAAGCAATTGTAGTTGCTATAATATCAACTCTCTTTACTACATCTCCTTTTCCTATAGCTTGTGCACCTAAAACTCTTCCTGTAGGTTTTTCAAATAATAATTTAAAATGTACTGGAGAATTATCTGGCATAATTCCAACCTTATCATTAGCTATTATTCTTACAACCTCATAATCAATATTCATATCTAAGGCTTTAATTAATCCTTCACTTAACCCTGTAGACGCTCCACTATAATCAAACACCTTTATTGCAGATGAACCTATAAATCCATTATTATTTGTTTCTCTTCCATTAATATGGTCTGCTGCAATTCTAGCTTCAACCAGCGCTGGTCCTGCTAAAGATATTTTGCTCACCTTCTCTGTTAATGGATTAAATACTTCTACAGCATCTCCTACTGCATAAATATCTTTATCATTAGTTCTATAATCTTCATCAACTCTAATAGCTCCTGTTTCACCAAGTAATAATCCAGCATTAGTTGCTAATTCAACATCTGGAGCCACTCCAATGGCCATAACAACAGCTTCTGTATCAATAGCTTTTCCAGACTCTAATATTACCTTATTATTCTCAAAGCTACTTACCTTATCTCCTAAGACTAAATCTACTCCTTTGTCCATCATTTCTTTATGGAATATTTGAACCATATCATAGTCAAAAGGCTTTAAAATTTGGGGTAATGCTTCAATTAATGTAACATTAAAACCATCTTCATTAAGATTTTCTGCCACCTCTACTCCTATGAAGCCTCCTCCTATTACAGCAATATTTTTAAGATTATTTTCCTTTATATATCTATTTAAATATTCTATGTCTACAACATTTCTTATAGAAAATATCTTAACCTTATCTATTCCCTCTATTTTGGGTACAATTGGTTTAGCACCTGGAGATAAAATTAGCTTGTCATAACTTTCAGTATATTCCTCTCCTGTTAATACGTTTCTAACTAATACCTCTTTCTTTTCTCTATCTATATCTATAACTTCATTGTTAACCCTTGCCTCTATCTTATATTGCTTTTTAAATTTTTCAGGGCTCATCATTACTAACTTTTCACTACTATCTACTTTGCCACTTAAATAATATGGTAAAGAACAATTTGAAAATGATACATGAGGCCCTCTTTCAAACATTATAATATCGTCTTCTTCACCTAATCTTCTTAATCTTGCTGCTGCTGATGCTCCCCCTGCTACTCCTCCAACAATTAATATCTTCTTTTTCATCTTAATATTCCCCCTATTTTATTTTTGTTCCTACATATGATCCTATACCGCCAGAAACATTTATAATTTTGTATCCTTGTTTACTTAAAATATTTGAAGTTCTACTGCTTCTCATTCCTGATTGACACATAATGTAATACTCTTTTTCTTTATTTAAATACTTTTCAGGATTTTTTAATAAATTATTCATTGGTATATTTTTTGAACCCTTTAAGCTTCTCGTTTTAACTTCATAAGGTTCTCTAATATCAATTAAATTTATTTTTCCTAACATATTATCTAAATCATTAACATTAACACTTTTAAAATCTTTTTTCCCAAATAACGAAAACATACTTTTATTTCTCCTTTTAAATTTATCTTATACTCCTGTTATATTCCAAACTAGACTTTTTTTATGTGACTTTATCACAGAAGGTATTTTTTCTTTTAAGTATTATAAAAAAAATTAATATTGAGGGGAGAGTTTTATGTTAAAAAGGAAAGCAGTTGTAGACAAAAGTTACTGTGTAGCTTGTGGTCAGTGTGAAAAACATTGTCCATTAAATGCTATTTCAATCTTTAAAGGAATTTATGCAGAAGTTAATTTATCCAAATGTGTTGGATGTGGTAAATGCGAAATAATATGTCCCGCTTCAATAATTGAAATAACTAACTTGGAGGTAAATTAATGAAAAAGCAGAAAAAATACTGGTATGACTATATGTGGATACTTTCATCTATATATTTAATTCTTGGAATATTTAACATTCTATTTGCTTGGCTTGGATTATTATGCTTCTTTATACCTATAATTATGTCGCTATCTGGTGGAGAAAAGACTTATTGTAATAAATACTGTGGAAGAGGACAACTTTTAAATTTACTTGGAACAAAGTTTAAACTATCCAGAATTAAACCTATTCCAAAATTTCTAAAAGCCAAATGGTTTAGATATGGATTTTTAATATTCTTCTTAACAATGTTTATGAACATGCTATTTAATACTTATTTAGTATTCCAGGGCACTTCCTCTTTGAAAGAAGCTATAACAATTTTATGGACATTTAAACTTCCTTGGAACTGGGGAAATGTTTCCTTCGTAACTCCTTGGATTGCTCAATTTGCTTTTGGGTTCTATAGTGTTATGGCAACTTCAACTATATTAGGTTTAATAACTATGGTCTTATTTAAACCTAGATCATGGTGTGTATATTGTCCTATGGGAACTATGACTCAAGGAATTTGTTTACTAAAAAACAGAAAAGTGTTGTAGCCATCTATATAATCATTTCTTAAATGGATTTTAGATTCTATTTATTAGATAAATAATGATAATATACAAAAAATAGGCTTTCAATACCAAAAGAATATTATATAAATTAAATCTTATAAATTGAAAAAGTAACTTCGCTTTTAGGAGAAAGTAGAAGTTACTTTTTCATAGTCTTTGATATAATTAAATTAATTGATATTTGTCCTGAGCATATTAGGAGGATAAATTTTAATACTATTTTATTAAAATTTATAAATAATTCTCTCTTCAGTTATTATTCCTGAAACATCATCTAATTTAGCAAATTTATAGAATTCATCATAGTTATACTTCTCTTCTTCCATAACTAAATAGCTCTTATTAGAATTATCTATTATTGTTTTCTTTGTAGCTCCGTCCTCCATATTTAATGTACTCACCCAACCTGTATCTTCATTTATTCCACAAACCCCTACAAAGGACTTATCAAAGGTAAACTGACTAATATATTGGTTGGTAAAAGCTCCAATCATTGCCCCAACCTTTTTATTAAATTCTCCACCTACTATAATCAAAGTAATATTATCTTTGCTATCATTTAATACGGCTGCTACCTGTGGCATATTAGATACTACAATTACTTTTTTAGAACCACTCCCAATTATTTTCGCAAGCTCTAGATTTATTGAAGAAACATCTAAAAATACAATGTCCCCATCTTCTATCTCATTAAATGCTCTTTTAGCTATCTCTTGCTTTTTACCACTATTTATTTCTTTTCTCTCATTTATATGTTTAATATCATTATGGCTTCTATTTGTTATGGCTCCTCCGTGAACCCTTTTTACTTTACCACGCTTTTCTAGCTCTCTTAAATCTTTACGGATACAATCTTCTGTCACTTTAAAAATTGAAGATAGATCTTTAACAGACATCCTTCCTTTATCTTCAACCATTTTGACAATTTTATCATAACGTTCTTCTAAAAACATCTAATCATCCCCTTGAATGTATTAACTTAATTATATCACACTTTATCAATTTTTATTATTTTTTATTGTTTTTTATTATTTATTATTGTTTTTTATAGTTTTTAATTATATAATTTGATTATAATATAGCGTAATAGGACATTTAGATTCCTAGCGTAATATATTAAAAAAGAGAGCTAATTGAAGCTCTCTTTTTATCATCACCACTTTCCTATAAAATCTTTTGCCAATATCCAACGTTTAACCACTTATTATTTTTAAATCCTATTTCCTTAAACTCTGCTATCTTTTTAAATCCAAACTTTTCATGAAGCGATATACTTTCTGCATTAGGAATTGTTATTCCTGAAACAATAGTATGTACACCATAGTCTTTAGAAACTTCTAATAAGTTGGCAAACAGTTTTTTTCCTATACCATGCCCCTTTTCATTCCTATCTAAATAAATAGACGCTTCATTTGAATATCTATAAGCAGATCTACTATGCCATCCACTTAAGTATGCATATCCAATAACTTGTCCATTCATTTCATAAACAATCCAAGGATGCTTAACCGTCTTTTCAATTATTCTTTCTTCCATATCATCCACAGTTAACTGTTTTTCTTCAAAGGTTATATTAGTATTTAATATATAGTAATTGTATATATCAACTATCGCCTTTGCATCACTTAACTTCACTTCCCTAATCATAAATAGTCCCCTCTTTCTTTTTTTTAATTATAACAAAAAATGGCTAAGATTTTTATCTTAGCCATTTTTTATTCTATAAAGCTTTTAATGCAATAGCATTTAATAAGCTCCACGGTTTATTAAAGTGCGGTTGGAAGAAGAAATCAGTCATTGCTAACTCTTCAACTGTCATTTTATTTTGAATTACAACTGATAAAGTGTTCATCATTTGTGTTAAATCAATCTTTGATATAATTTGACCTCCCAATATTTCCCTTGTATCTTTGTTATATACAAGCTTAACCATTGCATCTTCAAAAGTAGGCATAAACTCTGGTCTGTAATTCTCTTTAATTGAAACAGACGCAATATTAAAATTAGTTGTAGCCTTAGCTACTTCTTCTGTCATTCCAGTAGATGCAATACATTGGTCATATATTTTTATACCTGAAGTTCCTTGAGTCCCCATATACTTAAGTGTAGGTTTCTCAATATTTTTTGCTACTAAAGTCCCCATTCTAACAGCATTTGTAGCTAGAGGAATATATCTTTCTTCATTAGCAGGATTATATTTAACAACACAGCAATCACCAGCTGCAAATACATCTTCTCTACTTGTTCTCATATATTCATCAATTATTATTGCACCATTCTTTAATGTATCTAATTTACCTTGAATAAGCTTAGTTGCTGGTGCAAATCCAATACAAAGTACTACTAAATCTCCTTCATAGCTTCCCTTATCAGTTACAACTTTTTGAACTTTACCATTCTCTCCTTCAAATCTTGCAACCTTTTCTCCAAGAACTAATTTAACCCCTTTAGACTTAAATTCATTTTCAGCTATATCTGTGAATTCCTTATCTAAGTATTTTGCCATTATTCTTTCTTCAGCATCTATTAAAGTAACCTTCTTTCCCTTTAATTCAAAAGCCTCAGCAAGTTCAACACCTATATATCCGGCACCAATAACAACTACATTTTTAGCATGTTCTGTCTTTTTAACAATAACTTCTGCATGGTCATGATTCTTACATAAAACTATATTTTCTAAATCTCCACCCTCAAACTTAGGTACTATTGGCCATGATCCTATAGTTAGAACTAACTTATCATAGTAATCTTCAAATTCTTCTCCATTTAATAAATTCTTAACCCTTAATTTTTTATTATCAAAATCTATATCTAATACATCATGTTTCATTTTAGTTACTACACCGGACTTAGCTAAATTTTCTGGAGAGTTATAAAATAACTTCTCCGGTTCAGCTATTACTCCTCCAACTTGTAACGCTATTCCACAAGAAAGAAAAGAAATATTATCATTTCTTTCATATATAGTAACATCACATTCTGGATGCATTTCCTTTAAATTAACTACTGTTGCTGTGCCAGCATGAGTACAACCTACAACTACAACTTTCATTGTTTCCCCTCCTTGGATAATTTATTTCTATTAATAATAATTCTCCTTAATTGTATATCCTAAACAGCTTTTTGTAAATGTTAATTTTTTATCACTATCTCTGTTACATATCTATTATCTCACTATAAATCAGCTATTATTCCTAATTTCTTTCATTTGCATACTCTTAGAGCAAATATCTATATAATCTTCCAAATTGTTGACATCTCCAAAGAAAGTACTCTCCTTAGGAAATATATATCTAACACTTATATACTTTAATAATTCTTTAACTGAATAATTTTTCTTTTCAATTGAAGATTTTATTATATCATTTACTTTTTTATCATAAACTCCACAAAGAGGTTGGGATGAACCATTAGTAAAAGTTATTAAAGCATCTTCGTCAAATTCATATGTACCCAGTTTTTTTATATATTCTTCCCTTACCAATGGCATATCACTTGAAAGCATTAAGACTTTGCTGTTTCTGCTTTCATTTAAAGATTTGTACATTCCTGAAATCGGACCTATCTCTTGAATATCATCTTCAACTATTTTGGATACGCCACTATAATTACTAAATATTTTTTTATTGCTACACGAAATTATAATTTCATCAAAGTTTGATATTTTCTCTATAATAATGTCCAAAAACTTTTTCTCTCCTATCCTTAAAAAAGCTTTGTTTTTATATCCCTTACTACTTTTTCCCCCACATAGAATAATTGCAGTCCTTTTTATCAACATGTTTACCATCCTTTATTAATTTAATTTGATTTATCATACTTTCTAAGTTTTTATCTATAGTTTTTTTTAGGGCATTTAAACATCCGCTAAGTCCTAAAATATATCTCTTTGAATCAAAAGCTATAAATATATTGTCAGTTTTACTTAAATCGTTCTTCCAAAAGACTTGATGGAAATTTTTATTAATTACTTCTTTTCTTACTTTAGCCAAATTAGATGTATAAATAATAGTTGCATTAAAGTTATTATATAAATTACCTTCCTTAATAACTTCTCCTCCAAAATCTATTACTTTTTCTTTTATATATCTTTCTACTTCCTCTACCCCATCTTCAATAATTATTGCCACAGGTACTCTATTTAAATCATTTTGATACTTGCTCATATTCCAATTCCCCCAAATTATTTCTCTGATATATTTCTATTCATAAAAAAAGAGAAATTGCTATTAACAACTTCCCTTTTAACACAATATTATTTCTTTAATTGTAGGCTCAACTTTTAATAAGTAAATTCAAGATTCTCTTTTATATTAAAAAAGTCTGCATAATCAATATCAAATAAAGGTTTCTTGACTCTAGATACATCTATTTTCTCTTTAATAAGTTGGGTTAAAACACCAGAATAAGATAAATCACCTTGAATGATAGCACCATAAATCTTTCCTTCTTTGTGAATTATCTTCTTATAATCTTCGCCTTCAATATCAATAACTTCTTCATAGCTATCATCAGGTTTAATTACTGTCCCTAAAGACATTGTAGCTAAATTACATATATTCATAGTATTTTTGCTTCCAAAAAAGTCTGTCATAAATAATTCCCTTCCAATCATATTGCTAGCAGCAATTATTCCTTCCTTAACAGCAGTTGGCCATATAGGGTTTCGTCCAGTAACATCACCTGCACCATAAACATCTTTAGTATCTGTTTCACCTTTTTCATTTATAACTAACCCAAACTTATCACAGTCTATCCCTGCATCCTTTATAAAACCTACATTTGATCTAACCCCAGTTGCTACAATTACTAAATCACAAGGGACTTTATCTCCTGTATTCAACTCAAGTTCCTTTGGATTATTATCTTCATCAACTATAAGTTTCTCAGCTCTTACACCAAATCTTAAGTCTACTCCTCTTTCTTCTAACCTTTTGTTATAAGCATCTGCTGCATAATGATCTAATTGAAGGGGAAGAATTCTATCTCCCATTTCTACCAAATGAATTTTTACATCATACTTTAGCAAACCTGCTATTGCATCTATTCCTACTAATCCTCCACCTAAAACTATAACATCCTTAATATTAGGTAATAAATCTTTTATCAAAATAGCATCTTCTAAATTTCTAAGACCTACAACATTTTTTGCTTCTCTTAGATTTTCAATAGGAGGCATAAAAGATGATGAACCTGTTGCAAGACATACTTTATCATACTCAACCTCTTCACCATTGTCTAAACTAAGCTTATGCTCCTTTGGATCTATTTTTGTTACTTCTCTACCTTTAATCCACTTAACACCATAAACTTTAAAGAAGTCATAAGGAGCAAAATTCAAATCGTCGATACTTCTAACATCTTCAATATAATGATGTAATATACATCTAGAAACCACATGCTCATCCTTAGAAATCAACGTAATTTCAACATCTTTATTTAATTCTCTTAAAGTCTTTGCACAGCTAATTCCAGCCGCCGAAGCACCAACTACTACACACCTCATATTTCTTGTACCTCCTCTAAAGTAATAGCATTTGTAGGACACCTTGCAACACATTGAGGATATTTTTCTTCTGTATTCCTACACATATCACACTTCATAATAACGTGATTTGTTCTAGCATCAGTTTTTAGAACTCCATAAGGACATGCCATTATACACATAAAACAATGTGCACATCTTGATTCATCATATAAAACATATCCTGTTTCATTATCCCTACTCATAGCACCAGACATACAGGTATAAACACATTCTGGTCTATCACAATGTCTACAAAAAATAGGAGAATATCTTCCATCACTATTAATAGCTATTCTATTTCTTGTATCATGTCCTCCATGGGAAACAATACAGGCTGTAGTACATGTTAAACATCCAATACATTTCTTCCTATCTATTTTTATTCTTTTCATTTATTATCCCCTCCTATATTGCCTTCTTAATATTTACATGAATAAATTTATATGAAGGCTCCTTTGAATAAGGATCATAAACTGATGGAGTAATCTTATTACATTCAATGTAATGCATTGGCGCATATATATGATTTTTCTTAACTGTCCTAGAAAGCTTTGCTATAAATGTAGCACTTTCTCCATTTTGTGAATTTACAATAACCTTATCATTCTCTTTAATTCCATACTCTTCTGCTAATTCTGGATGAATATTTATATAAGCTTCTCCTGGAACTATTGCAGTTACAAATTCAATCTCATTAGTTCTTGTTTGCGTATGCCATTGACCAACGGTTCCTCTTCCAGTATTAAAATAGTATGGATAATCTTCACTTGGCTTTGGATTTTCTTCTGCTACTTCTTCATATATAAACTTAGCTTTTCCACTAGGAGTAAAGAACTTATTATCTTCATATAGTCTTCTTTGATTACTCTTTAATTCATCACCCTTTTTAAATGGCCATTGAATTCCATCACTGTCTTTTAACATATCATACTCAATTCCTGTGAAGTCACAAGGCATTCCCTTGGTACATTCCCTTATTGTATTAAAGGCATCTTCAGGTGTTTTCCACTTATCTAAATATTTTCCCATACCTAGAGCCTTACCTACTCCTAAGAAGATATCATAATCAGTATATTCATTCTCTTCCTTTCTTAAAGCTGGAACCACCCTTGATAAACGTCTTTCACTGTTTATTAAAACGCCTTCTTTCTTAAGTCCAGATTGAGACGGTAATAATAAATGGCACATCTTAACACTTTCAGTATTATCATAAATATCTTGAACAACAAAGAACTCTAAATGTTCAGTGGCTTCTCTAAACTTTCTACTATTAGTCCATGAAACTATTGGATTAGTAGCAACAATCCATAATCCCTTTATTTCGCCAGTAATACATCTTTCTATTATTTGATCATATGGAATTGTTGGTTTTGTTGGAAGCATTTCTTCAGGCATATCTAAAGCTTTAGATATTGCATTTCTTCTATTCTCATTATCATAATCGCCACCACCATAAAAACCTGTGGTATTACTAAACAATCTTGATCCCATAGCATTACATTGACCAGTTATAGAGTTAGCCCCTGTTCCTGGCCTTCCAATATTTCCAGTCATAATTGCAAGATTAATTATTGCTTGCGCTGTTCTAACTGCTTGATAAGACTGATTTACCCCCATAGTCCACCAGAAAGACACTCTCTTTCCTTTATAAATTGTTTCTGCTAATTTCTCAACTCTTCCCTTTGATATTCCTGTTTTTTCTTCTACTTCATCTAAAGTATACTTTTTAACATGCTCCTTGAAGCCTTCGAAATCTTCTGTATACTTTTCTATATAATCTTTATCTATCCAATCTTTTTCTATAAGATAATTAGCTAATGTATAAAGTAATCTTAAATCTGCTTTTGGCTTAATATCTATCCATTCATCTGCTCTAATTGCAGTTTCTGATTGTCTTGGATCTATTACAATTATCTTTGGATTATTCTTGTTATTTCTAACTCTAGTCCAAAGAATAGGATGAGCTACAACTGGATTTGCTCCAATGAATATTAAAGTATCTGACAATTCTAAATCATCAAAAGTATATGGTGGTGCGTCAAAACCATAACTTTGCTTATGTGCAACTACTGAAGTAGCCATACATAGTCGTGTATTACCATCACCATTCATTCCAAGATAGTTTCTACCTATATGACCTAACAAAGCCATTTCTTCTGTTGTAAGTTGACCTGTACTTATAAATGCTACACTTTCTCTTCCGTACTTATCTTGAAGCTCTTTTATTTTAGAAGCCATTACCTTAAATGCTTCATCCCAAGATATTTGTTCCATATCTCCATCTTTACCTCTTATTAAAGGATAAACAGGATTAGGAAATTTAGTATTTTGTTTATCTAAGTTTAATCCCTTAATACAGCAGAAACCATTATTTACTGGATATCCTTGTGTTGGTACTACAGAAACTATTTCATTATCTTCTACATTGAAGTCAATGTTACAAGCTATTGAACAATAATTACAAGTTGATTGAACTTTCTTCATATCCACTATACAACTCCATTTCATTAAATTTCTTAATTTAGTCTTTGTAGTAATTTAAGCATTTATACCAATCATTATAAAACATCAATTAAGATGGAGTTCATATAAATTGGCTACAGTGATAATTCTATGAAATACGATATAACTTAGCTCTTCATAAATACAAGTATTTTATAAACTTTATAATTATTAATGAATCACTATTCTTTTGAATATAATATTATTAAAGAAAAAATATATTGAGATTTTAAATGAATGGAGATGTTTTTTATGAAGGATAAAGAAACTTTAAATGAATCCAATTTTTACGGTCAAGTTTTAGAAGAAGAAAAGAAGGTTGATACATCAAAGCCATGTGATCCAAGAAATCCTGATTATCCTTGGGTTTCATGTGGAGTAGACAAAAATAAGGAAAAGGAAAAAGGAAAGGAATAGATTAAATAAAGTTAGTGATTTAATTGTAATTATAATTTTTTAAAAAATAAAAAAGGTTGTAGTTTTAACTACAACCTAAAAAATCTAAAATTATCTTCTATTTTGTTCTTTTTTAGCTCTTCTACAAGCTACGCATCTTGTTGGTTCATTTTCGAATCCTTTTTCCTTGTAGAATTCTTGTTCTCCTACTGAAAATACGAATTCACTTCCACAATCTCTACATACTAATGTCTTATCTGTCATAAATATTCCTCCTAAAATTAAAGAATGTACATGGATATAATAATCTCTAATTTTCGAGAAACTATCTATCTATATAAACCTTTTTTGTTAGCATCTTTGCTACTTTTTTAGTATATCATGTTCTGTTCCAAATAGCAACATTTATTTTAAATTAGGCATCCTATAATTATAGTAGCTATATAAATAACATTAGTTATTACAAAGTTCTTAACAGCTAATACAAAAGTATCCTTTTTTGTTTGTAGTTCGAAAAATCTTTTGATATTTACATTAACAGGCTTTATAGCTACTAATACCAGTATTGATACTATTGGTAAAATTCCAAGAACAATACCAACAACTATACCTATAAATCCTATGTAATATAATGCTCTAAATAATTTTAATGCTTTTTCTTTACCTATGTATATTGGCAATGTAAATCTTCTATTTACGAAGTCATCATCTATATCACAAATATTATTTGCTAACATTATATTTGATATGCCTGTAATTGCTGGAATAGTAATTATGAATATAGACATTATCATTTTTATATCAATTAATACGCTTACGCTCCAATTACTTATATTAATGTTTAATACACCTTGATCAAATATATGTATATATATCGCTAAAAATGTTATAAAGAATCCCATTGTTAGACCTGAAAATATTTCACCAAATGGAGTTCTTGAAATTGGAATAGGACCAAATGAATAAAATATACCTATACCAAAGCATACTACTCCTATTATAAGAATTGCTATATCAGTATTTAAAAATAACATTATTCCTAAAGCAGCTGATATTATCAGCATTGTTATTATAATTCCTAAAACTCTTTTCGGCTTTAGCCTATACTTAGTTATAGCATTATGCTCTTCATATCCGAACCCTTCTTTTTTAATAGCTTTCATATAATCTACATAATTGTTTATTGCTGTAGTAGTCATATCAAAAACTATCATTGATAAAAAGAATAACACTGCTTGTTTTACATTAAAATTATCAAATTTATATAATGCAAAAACTGTACCTAAAATATATGGAATTACACTTGCAACCTTTGTTTGAATCTCTACTAGCCTAAAAAAACTTTTTATTCCCATTAACAATATTCCTCCTTCGTTTCTTTTAATTTTCTTCATTTTTCACTTTATAATATCATAAAAAAAGTGGCCTCTCCACCCTTTAGCGAAGAAGTCACTTTTTTAATTCATACCATAATTAACTACACTCCAACTTATATAATCTAAGTAGGATTGCATATTTACTATTTTACGTCAAACATATAAAGCGATTGAGATAAGAAGTTATCCGCTTTATCTTCATATATTATATACATACTATAAACAGCCTTATCAAGGTTTGAAACATCAAAAAAATAACTCCATTTTCATCTACTAATTCTTCTAAAGTTAAATCGACAACTTCAAAAGTTTTATTACTTCTTATAATTATTTCTCTTGGTTTTAACCTCTCACCATTTCTGTTTAAAACTCTATAATATAAAGTTATTGTATTATCTTTTGCATAAAGCATACCCTCTGTTATTATTTGAGTATTTCCATTTAAATTAGTTAACTTTTTAAGATTTTTAAATGGTGATAAATCCTTAATTTCATTATATGATATATCTAGTTCCTCTAAGTTTTTAGCATATTGTAAGCCTTCTAAACTTGAAATCCATGAACCTACTACTGATAGCTTTGTTAATTTATACATATCACCAATAGTTATATTATCACTTGATAACTTAAGTTCTCTCTTGATACTATCTTTTAAAGACTTATCTTTAATAGTCATAATCTCATTTAAATCTACTCTCTCCTCTAAGTTAGATATAGCTAATTTTAATTCATCAACCATTAAGTTTATTTCATCTTTGAGTACTTATTTTATCGACTAACATCTCTTCAGCTTTCTCTAAGGTCTCCTGTAATACCCTAAAAGATTCCTCACTATATATATGTCTTGCTCATAATCCTTAACTTCATGTACTAACGGCTCTAATTCTCCATAATCACCTTGTACATCATTTGCAAAATGAAGTTTAGCATCTCCCCAAGTACCATGATCTAATACATTTCCACCATCAGTTACTACAAGCTTCAATTCTTTAACTCCATTATATCAACTTCTAAATACTTCATTGACTCCTTTGAAGTCATTAGTCCACTATCAAATTTCTTCTCACCATCTACATATACTTCAAATGAAACTGATCCTACTGTATTATACATTTGTCTATCTACACCTACATATGAACTGAAGTATACATAATCTTTATCTGTTAAATCATATGTTATTGTTGAAGTTGAGTGAGCTCATCCCCCTCTTTCAAATGACATTTCTTTCCCATTTTCATCTATTAATCTTAAAGCATTACCACTTATAGATATATCCTTTTTGGGTACAGTATAGTTATATTGAGCAGCTTTCCAGTCATAGTCTGTTAAGTAGCTGTAATCATTCATATCAATTACTGCTATAGTTCTAGTTTTAACTACTTCATTACCATCAGTATCAGTTACCTTATAAATTATTGGATACTTTCCTGTTTTATTAAAGTTTACTTTGCCAGATACTTCAACCTTATAAGTTATATCTCCATCTTCAGCATCTATTGCACTATATTCTTCATTTAAATCAATTTCTTCTCCAAGTTTAGTTGATAAGGACTTTGGGATAGTTAACTTAGGTTTTGCATTTGTGGTATACACTTTAGTGTCTCCCCATGAAGCAAAATCTCCAAGACCATTTTTATCTGCATCATCTGCTACTAGTTTAAGTTCTTTTACTCCTGTAACATCTAGATTCACAAATTCTGCTTCACTATCCTTTCTTATTACATCTGAAGAATAAACTTCTTCTCCATCTGCAAATATTTTAAATATTATAGTAGTTCTATTATCATCGCAGTTTTTATCAGTACACAAATATGTTGATAAATTAGTATAATTTCCATCTAATTTATATACTATTTCTGCATTTGTTGCAGCTCCTATACCCTTATCAAATTCTTTTATTTCGCCATTAATCTTAAGCTTTATTTTTTCACTTAAATTAACTGCTGAATCTTTATTTACATTCTTCCATCCTGATACTGCAGATTCCCAGTCTAAATCAGATAAATAATTACTTTCACTATAAACCACAACTTCCCTATCTTTAGTTATTACGTTTCCATCATTATCTGTTATAGAGTAAGTTAAAGTATATTTTCCTGGTCTACTTACATTAAAGTCACCCTTATCTATATTAACCTTGTTAGTTATATTAGCATCTTCTTGGTCATTTGCAGTAACGCCAGAAGGTAAGTCAAACTCACTGTTTAATTTAATATAAGTTATACAAAGCTACTCTAAAAGAGTAGCTCTATATTATCCTCATAAATAAGTATTTGTGCATAACAAATAAAAGCGCTGATACTAATTAACCTTAGAAACAAAAAGATGAATATATTCTTTTTAAGTAACTAATCCTAATAAATATAAATCATTATCATAGGATGTGTTTACATATGAAAAAATATCTAAAAATATTTTCTACTATTCTTTTAACACTAATCTACTTCATTGAACCTATTCACCATAAATTTAATACCTATATACAAACCTTTAACTACTCTATTATAGATAATTCTGGTTCCTATATTAAAAATTCAATTATACCAAAAAAACTTTATGTTATTTCTGAAAATGATATGACTAAGGCAGAACAAACAATGATTACTACTCTTCAAGGAATAGTTTCTTCTAAATCCAATGAACAAATTTATATACTTAGTGATTCTGAACCTGATTACAAACTATGGCTTGAAGATTTAAAGAAAAACTATAATGTTAAATACAAATTAATAAAAGATCCTTGGAAGTTATTAAAAATTTTTAAATCATATGTAGATGGGTACATTTTATATACAACCTTTAATCCTCCCTCTATAAATAACGCCTGCTCCCTTGCTTCATTAAAAAACTCCCTTGCTATTGATGAAGCTATAGAAGAGAAGGTAAAAGAACAAGGCTTAACAAAGTTAGTTAAAGACTGTAGAGATACAGATAAATATTGGGCATTCAATACCCTTTGGAATTCAGGATTAAATCATTCTACAGTTATAGAAATATCTCCAGATAAACCCCTGGCCTTAAGGGATTATGCTATAACATCAAAATCACTAGTTTTTTATGAGGATAATGTAAATGACTTCTCATTTAGAGAGTCAATTTTTAAATCCATGGATGATAATGGTCACTGTTTAGGTTGGGGACCTGATGAACATACTAACGTAACCATAGCTTCTAAGCATGGAATAGATGTAACTGCTGCTGATTGGTCTTATAATCTTTCTGTACTAAGCTCTTATACTTCTATCCCACGAAAACAAAAGCAAGAGAGTAACTTTAAAGGGGAAGATGGAGTTCATTATGTTACATTTATTATGTCTGATGGTGATAATCAGCAATGGATGCTTGGAAGTAATTATAGCTCAAAAAATTGGTTTGGTTCCCCATATAGAGGAGATTTCAATTTAGGTTGGTCTATAAATAAATCACTTTACTACTTAGCACCAACAGTTTTCCATAAGTACTATGAGAGTGCAGGTTCCTCTAAATACTTTGATAACTTTGTAACCTCACCATCTGGTAACGGATATATGTATCCTAGTAAATTTCCTATAAACAAATTAGATAGTTATACTAATACACTAAGTGAATATATGAAAAAGGTAGATCAAAATTATGTTCTTATATTAGATGATGAAGCTTTATATAAAACAAATATCTGGGATAAATACACCTGCCATGATAATATCCATGGGCTTTTATATCTTAACTATTATAAAAATAATAGCTATGAAGGTAAGATAGTATGGTCTAATAATAAACCTATAGTTTCCTGTCGAGATTTGCTTTGGTGGGGCTTAGAAAGTGAAACTAACATTGTTGATAATATTAATAAAAGAATTAACTTAGGATACACAGACATAAAAAACCCTAACTCCTACTCCTTTGTTTACGTTCATGTATGGAGTAATACTATGGATAACGTTAATAATGTGATTACTAAATTAAATCAAAATCCAAAAGTTAGAATAGTAACTCCAAATACTTTTATGAAACTTATTAATGAAAATGTAAAACCCAACTCATAATTATATTCAGTCCTCTATAGAGGATACCCTAAATAAGCAAAATAAAAGGAAAGAAATCGCAAATGAATTTCTTTCCTTAATTCTTTCTAATAAGTTTGGCCTAATAACCTATCAAGAAAATATATATAAATTATTATTAGAGGCTTAATTACTATCTATCTATGCTTTATTCTCACATCCACATACTCTTATTTTTTCTTTTACAAAAGCTTTGACTTCTTCCATTCCAGCCTTATTATATTTTTTAGGGTCTATTGTATCAGGTTTTTCTGCAAGATACTTATTAACTCCATTTGTAAAAGCTATTCTAAGTTCTGTTGCATAATTAACCTTACAAATTCCTCTTCTAATAGATTCTTGTACCTTTTCATCTGGAATTCCTGATCCACCATGTAATACAAGTGGAACTGATACAACTTTTCTTATTTCTGATAATCTATCTAAATCTAGGTGAGGTTCACCCTTATACATTCCATGAGCAGTACCTATTGCAACTGCTAGTGAATCAACCCCTGTTCTTTCAACAAATTCCTTAGCTTGAAGTGGGTCTGTATATGCATCACCATCACCACCATCTAAGTCATCTTCTTTTCCTCCAACTTTACCAAGCTCAGCTTCAACTGCTATACCTGAAGGCTTGCACATATCTACAACTGATTTAGATATTTCTATATTACTCTCAAAATCACTATGAGATCCATCTATCATAATGGAAGTATAGCCTGATCTATAAGCCTGTGAAGCTAATTCAAAGCTTGATCCATGATCTAGATGCATAACTACTGGTACATTTGCTTTGCTAGCTGCTACTCTAACATTTGCTAAGAAATAATCAAGTCCCGCATACTTTACTGTAGATGGAGTAGTTTGCATAATAACTGGCGCATTCATTTCCTCAGCTGCACTAATAACCGCCATTACCATTTCCATATTTTCAACATTAAATGCTCCTATTGCATAATGCCCCTCTTGAGCTTCTTTTAAAATCTTTTTTGTTGTAGTTAATTCCATAATAAATCTCCTTCCAAACCTATAACTTTTTCATCTTTGAAAAAGCAATCATATTAATTACTGCTGAATACACACTATATATTGCAACTAATGCGCTTAAAGCTATAAATATAAAATTAAAATTTTGTTGTATTGCATTTATAACAATAAGAATTCCAAAAAGCACATATGCACATGCCTTCATAACTGCCTTATCTTTTTCTTTACTGTTTATTATTTGATATAACTTAGAAGTTTTATTTTCTTTATTAAAGTTTTTTACCACCTTCAATTTATTAAGAAAGTATCCTCTAAAATATATTTCGCTTAATACCATTGCTCCAATACCTACTAAAAGAGTATTTTCTAATGACTTAAAATAATCTCCTAATAAAACAAGAACAATTACAATTAGCGAATATCTATAATAAATCAACCTAAATTTTTGTTCACTATTCTTATCTACAAGATAAGCTGTCTTATTAAAAATATTGTAATAAACAGCATTTCCATATCTATCTAAGTAAATATTAGGACCAGCTAAGCTAGATGTGTTCTTTCTCATTACAACATCACCTTTCCGAGACAATATGTTTGATGTACTGAGTAATCATCATTAAGTACCACTAGATCACTATCATACCCAACACCAATTCTTCCCTTATGCATATCTATCCTTAAACACTTTGCAGGATTAATTGTGCATGCATTAATAGCATAATTAAAAGGAACCATAGCCTCTTCAACTAATATTCTAAGACCTTCATTCATTCTTAATGTTGAGCCAGCTAACCCCTTTGTTTCAACTAAATGAGCACTACCATCTTCGTATATTTCAATTTCATTTCCACCAAATATAAACTTAGTACCTGGTTCAAATCCTTTTGCCATTAGAGCATCAGTAACCATAATCCCGTAATCTGGCCACTTAGCATTAAAGAAATTATATAATGCTGCTACAGTTGAATGATTTCCATCGCAAATTACTTCTCCATACATTCCCTTAACTCTATAGGCTGCTCCAACCAGTCCATTTTTTCTATGATTAAATGGAGTCATGCCATTATATACATGTGTTTGAGACCTTGCACCATGTGCAAATCCCATTATTGCTTCTTCATATGTAGCTGCTGAATGACCCATACTAACTACCACTCCATTTTTAAATAAGTACTCTGTTAATTCATGTTCATCATCTACTTCTGGAGCTAAAGTTACATATTTTATTAATCCTTTTGCCACCTTTTGATAATATTGAAATTCCTTAATTGTAGGCTTAGTAATATACTCCTTGGGTTGAGCTCCCTTATACTCCATATCAAGATATGGTCCCTCAAAATGTATTCCTAATATTTCTGCACCTTCATACCCCTCTTCTACAACTTTTGCCACATTAGCTAAAGCATTAGTAAGAACTTCTTTACTTTGAGTTATTGTTGTAGGTAATATGGAAGTTACCCCTTCATTTACTATCCCCTTTGTCCACTTTCTAAGTCCTTGGGCATTAGCATCATTAGTATCAAATCCATAGGCCCCATGGCAATGAATATCTATAAAACCTGGAAGAATTCTTTTATCTCCGTAATCAAAAGCTCCCACTTTTTCATTATAGTTATAAATATCCGTTATTTTATTATCATCAATTTCAATTTGGGCTGGAATAAATTGATCTGCTATCCAAACCCTTTTACTTTGTATTAACATCCTATTCCCTCCTTATCCCACTTTACATCTATTATACCTAGGTTTATTCATCGAATATTTGCACTTTTTAACATACATATTATATCTTTCAGTACTTGCATTGTATAAAAAAAACTCTCAATTATAATTAAAATTAATAAATCTATATTCAAAATAAAAAGGGGGATGTATATGAACATTTTCAATATCAATGAAGAAAAAATGAATCAAACTTCTTCAACTAATACATTAAATGAAATTTATCAACAACCTAAGACATGGAAAAAAACATTATCTCAAATTGCAGAAAGTAAAGACTCAATAAAAGCTTTTATAGATGAAGTTATTAAATGTGATGATTTCGATGTTATATTAACTGGAGCAGGTACCAGCGAATTTATTGGAAATTCATTGTATCCTTATTTAAATAAGGAACTAAATAATAAAGTAAAATCTTATGGAACAACTGATATAGTTGCATCTCCAGAAAACTATTTATCAAAAAACAAACCAACTTTATTAATAAGCTTTGGTCGTTCTGGTAATTCACCAGAGTCTATAGGTGCAGTACAAGCTGCTAGTGCTGTTTGTAAAAAACTTTATAACTTATTTATTACTTGTAATAAAAATGGCGCCCTATCAAAAATGGCAGATGAACTAGATAATTGCTATGCAATAAATCTTACTGATGAAACACATGATCAATCTTTTGCTATGACATCAAGTTTTTCAAATATGTATTTAGCTGCATATCTTTGTTTTAATCTTGATAAGTTAAGCGAAAAAACAACAGTAATCAATGATATCTGTTCATCTGTTGAAAGGTTCTTAAATAGTGGATATGACGTAGCTAAAAGAATAGTAGATGAATACAATTTTGAAAGAATAGTTTACTTAGGAAGCAATACCTTAAAAGGTATATCTCAAGAATCATCATTAAAGATGCTTGAATTAACTGCTGGAAAAACAGTTGCAGTATTCGATACTCCATTGGGCTTTAGACATGGACCAAAATCAATAATCAATGAGTCTACATTAACAGTTGTATATGTAAGTGATGATAAACATACTTATAAATATGAATTAGATTTAATAAAAGAAATTAGTAATCAAAGAAAGAACAATAAGTTAGTTATAGTGTCTAACAATCCTTCTGATGAATTAGCTTTCTTAGCTGATTACTTAATTCCTTACAATATTAAATCTAATATAAATAATGCTGAACTAGGATTAGCTTATATTACATTTGCTCAAACATTATCAGTATTAAAATCTTTATCTATTGGATTGACTCCAGACAACCCTTGTCCATCAGGAGAAGTAAATCGTGTAGTTAAAGGTGTTACTTTATATCCGTATACTTGCATTTAGTATATGGATATAAACTAAAGTATAATTTAGTATAGGAGAGGATTTTATGGTAGGATTAATAATTAGTGGTCATGGGAATTTTGCATCTGGTCTTCGTACATCATTAAAATTAATAGCTGGCGAGGCTTCAAACATCGAATATGTTGATTTTATAGAAACAGATTCAACTGAAAGTTTAATGGACAAGTATCTTAATTCTTTAAAAAATTTAGACAACTGTGATAGCATTCTAGCTCTTAGTGATTTGGCTGGAGGTTCACCATTTAAAACTTTAGTTGAACTAAAAACAAAAATAGAAAAGCCAATGGAAGTAGTAGGTGGGACAAACCTACCTATGGCTCTTGAAATTTCTATGACAAAAGATATTATAGATGACTTATATTCTTTATCTGAAACAGCTCTAGAAGTTGGTAAATCTGGGGTTGTAAAATTTGAATTTCTAGTTCATGAAGATATTGACTGTGAAGGTGGGATTTAGTAATGATAAACTGGGAAGTTGTTGCTTGGACCTGTATAACTATTGCTGTATTAGCTGGAATCGCTGCTCTAATACTATTCTTTATATCAGCAAAAAATGTAAAGAAAAGACGTTTAGAACTTAATGATCTACATGTAGATTTAAAGCCTGGAATGAAAGTAATGTTCTGTGGTGGGGTTTATGGAAAATTAGTTAGGGTAGGAAAAGAAACTGTTGAAATTGAGGTTGCTAAAAATGTAATAATAACAGTATCTAGATATGCAATTCAAGGTACTGTATAAAAAATCGACGACTGTAAAGCCGTCGATTTTTTTAGCATTTTCTAACTTTTGCAAATGTATGCAATCAAGAAAACAAACAGATATAATTTTATTTTTTATTCTAGAGGTATAAATAACTTTACATACTATTTAAAAACTGTTTGTGCATATTCACTAGGACTCATTTCATAATGTTGTGTAAAAGCTCTAGAAAAATAATGTATCGAATTAAACCCTAGCATAAATGCTATTTCACTAATAGTATATTTATTTTCTTTTATTAATTGTTTACTCTTTGATAATTTTAAATCATTAATATATTTTTTAGGAGATGTATCTAAATTATTTTTAAACAATGTTTGCAGTGATGATCTTGATACTGAGAACTTACTACAAAGTTCCTCTACCGTGATTGGCTCACAAACCATCTTGTTAATATAATCTACTATTCCTTCTAATAATTCATCTTGAAAATGCTGCTGAACTTCAGTAGGTAGCTTGGACTGTTCTTCTCCTAAATAATCATATTGAAATAACCTAATAATTATCTCATGAAAATTACTTAAAATTAAATTCTCTGAATATGGTATGGTAGATGATATATTTTTCGAAAAAACTCTTATAGCTTTGTAAAGCTCCTTTCTACAATGAAAAACTTTATTACAAATTAGGCTATCATCTTCACATTCCATATTAAACATAACAGTTAAATAAGAACATGATGAATCACTATTTACTGTTTGTGTATGAAATTGGTTCTTACCATAAATTATTAAATCATAGGGATTCAAAGTATAATCCACATTATCAATTGATGTATCTAACGTACCATTATCAACAAATGTAAGCTCATATACATTATGACTCTCACCCTTAAACTTATAATTTGGGCTCTTAATAGTATAATAATAAGCTATAATTTCAGGAATATTTATTGTTGATAAAATCCTATTATAAACATATGGTGGATTTAAAAACTCAATATTAAGATTATAGTTAGAATGTATTACTAAGTTAAATGTAGTTTGCTCTGTTAAAGGAATTATGTTAAAAAACATATTTGCTTTTATTTCTAAATTTCTATGAATTGCAAAAAGCTTAAATTCCCCATTACTTGAATCACTTATTAATATTGACGCTATTCCCTCTATCACTTCAATATATACTGGTTCAGAAAAATTATATAAGCTAGAAATTACCCTATCACTTGTCACAATCTTTTTTCGTATTAAGTCATCACTTTGTACGTTTTTAGTCTCATCATAAATAGAACCGTACTTTCTAAATTGAGGACTTGATGTTTTATTATACATAATAAATCACCTCTCTATTAAATATATCTACAATATCCTTTAATAAATTCCCATACTTCCCCAACATAAGTTTTAAATTTTCTTACCAGTTAATTCCTAAAAACTACAAACTTAACATTTTCTTCAACTATATATTCTTATGTTAACACACTCCATTTTATTACAAAATATAATTTTATTAAATTTCTATATACTTTTATAAGATTATACTTCCAAACTTTACATTTGTAAACGTTACTAAAAAAAATAAAATATATACCAAAAAGTGTAAAGATTCCTTTTAATCTTTCTCCTATAATTATTATCAAAGAGTAGATAACTTTTTACAAACTAATTAATGGAGGTGAAAATATGCCAAATATTCTTTTAACAAGAATCGATAACAGATTAATTCACGGACAAGTTGCAACACAATGGTGTAGTTCTATTGGAGCAAATTTAATTTTAGTAGCCAATGATGTTGTAGCTGGGGACAAGCTTAGACAAGGGTTAATGGATATGGCTGCTCCAGCCTATGCTGCAACTCGTTACTGGACACTAGAAAAAACAATAAGCACAATTCATAAAGCTAGTGCTAAACAACTTATTTTTATTGTATGTGAAACTCCTTCTGATGTTCTAACTTTAGTTGAAGGCGGAGTTCCAATAAAAAAGGTTAACATTGGTAATATGCATATGTCTCAAGGAAAGAGACAAGTTGCAGGATCTGTTGCTGTAGATGACAAAGACGTAGAAGCATTTAGAAAATTAAAAGAATTAGGAGTAGAGCTTGAAATTAGAAGAGTTCCTACTGAAAACTCAGAAAATATCGAAAAGATATTTAAATAAATTTTAGAAAGGAGAATGTCATATGGATTTTAATGTTGTACAAATTCTTCTGGTTGCATTATTTGCTTTTATAGCAGGTATTGACCAATTCAACTTCTTGGAATCATTATATCAACCAATTGTATCTGGTGCTGTTATCGGTGCAATACTTGGAGATTTACAAACAGGACTTATTGTAGGTGGTACTTATCAATTAATGACAATAGGTAACATGCCAGTTGGAGGTGCTCAACCACCAAATGCAGTTATCGGAGGAATAATGGCTGTTATATTTGCCATTTCATCTAGGTTAGAACCAGCTGCCGCTGTTGGACTAGCTGTTCCATTCTCTTTAATAGGACAATATTGTGTTACTTTCGTATTCACATTAATGTCACCATTAATGTCAAAAGCAGATAAATATGCTGAAAACGCTGATACAAAGGGAATTGAAAAATTAAACTACGGTGCAATGGCTGCTTTAGGATTATTCTTTGCTGTTGTAGTTGTAGCTGGTTTATTAGGCGGTAGTGCATTAGGTACTACATTATCAAACTTATCAGATAAATACTCTTGGTTCATGGATGGACTTAGCGCTGCTGGAGGAATGATGCGTTACGTTGGATTTGCTATTCTTTTACGTATCATGTTATCTAAAGACCTATGGGGAATTTACTTTGGTGGATTTGCACTTGCAACTATCATAGGTAGCATAGAATCATTATCTGGTTCAGCATTATTACTAATCGCATTTATTGGTATAGCTGTAGCTATCTATGACTTCCAAACTAATGTAAAAATTAAATCTACTGCTGGTGAAATATCTGTAAGAGGAGGCGATGACGAAGATGGAATCTAATAACACATTATATAAAGATTTGACTCCTGCTCCAAAGCTTGATAAGAAAACGCTTAATAAGATGGTTTGGCGTTCATTATTCTTGCAAGCTTCATTCAACTACGAAAGAATGCAAGCTGCTGGATGGTTATATGGTATATTACCTGGATTAGAGAAAATCCATACTAATAAAGATGACCTTTCTAAGTCAATGACACATAATTTAGATTTCTTTAATACTCACCCATTCTTAGTTACTTTCGTTATGGGTATTATATTATCATTAGAGCAACAAAAGGCTGATACAGCTACTATTCGTGCTGTCCGTGTTGCTGCAATGGGACCTTTAGGTGGTATTGGAGATGCTATCTTCTGGTATACACTAGTTCCAATTACAGCTGGTATTACTGCTAATATGGCAATAGGTGGATCTTTAGCTGGTCCTATACTATTCTTATTAATATTTAACGTAGTTCAATTTATAGCCAGGTATTGGTTAATGCATTGGTCTTATAACTTAGGTTCTAAAGCAATCGATATATTAACTAAAAATGCTAAAGAATTTACTCGTTCTGCTTCTATGTTAGGTGTATTTATAGTTGGTGCTTTAACTTCTAACTATGGTGCTACATCATTAGCAGTAGAAATAGCAAATGGTGATAAACCAATCGTTATCCAAAGTATATTAGATGGTGTATTACCAAAAATAATTCCATTAGGATTAACACTAATGCTATACTACTTAATTAAAAAGAGAAAATGGAGCCCTGTTGCTTGTATAGGTCTTCTACTTTTAATTGGTATTATTGGAGGATTCTTCGGAATATTCGCTGTTTAATACAAACAATTTAGATTTAAAAAGGAAGTTGTAAATAATACAACTTCCTTTTGATTTAAATAATATATTACTAAAATTTAAGTCATATTCTGAAATATACCTAGAAGATTTAATAAGCCATATCCTAATTGTGGATTAGGATAAATATCACCTGGTCTCTTTGATGCCCCTCTAATTATATAGGTTTTTATAGTCTGAGAATATATATATGGATCATTTCCCTCTATTATTCCCCATTCTAACAACAATGCACATGCCCCTGCTAACACTGCTGCAGCAACACTACTCCCACTTACATATATCTCTTTTCCACCAGGATATAAAGCTAAAGTACTAATACCACCTGCTGCTAAATCTATTCTGTCAATATAATCATACTTATTAGCAACCCCTGAAAAATTTACCAAATTATTATTATTTTGATTATAAACCGCTGCTGTTACAATATACTTTGATGATGCAGGATTCATAATTGTTCCATATGGGTCAGAAGGATTAAAAAAAGCTTTAGAATTAATAATTCCACTTTGTAAAAGCCATCCATTGTATATTCCATCAGTTATAAATTGACCAGTTAACCTAAATAACCATATACCCTTTTTTATATTTTTAAACTTAATACTTATTAATTCATCTCCTGATAACTCTTCCGGAATATAATATTTAACTGCTATAGATGTATTCTCAAAAATAAATGTATAATAATCTTTAGAATTTATAATTGATGGTGTTATGCCAGTATTTTCTCCTGATGGTGAAATAACTTCAATTGTCATTATATTAGGTGAATCTATCCAAAACTCTACCGATAAAAAATCCATATCTTCAACTACATCTAATTGAATTGAACTTCTTTCTCCTGAATATGATAATTTTCCGGACACATGCCCTCTTGCTGAGCCTTCATTTCCAACTCCAGTTACAAATATAACTCCTCTATTCATTGACATATCTTCAATAAACTCTTCTAAAACCCCATTTCCCTTATGGTTTCCCGAATTAGTTCCTAATGGTAAATATAATACTAATGGCATTTTTTCATTTTGAGCATGATCGTACAAATACTGTATGGCAGTAAATAATGAAGTTATATTATATACAGGTACCTCAGCTTTAAATTTCTTTTCAGCTATTTTATCTTCTGCAAGCTTTACAACTGCTAAATTACACTCAGGAACCACTCCCTTTAGTCTATGTTTACTACCTCTTGCAGCAATAATACTACTCATAGAAGTACCATGTCCAACTTCGTCTCTACTTGGTACTATTTCATAAGGGTCGCCACCTTTTCTCCATAGATTAATTGCTTCATTTATTTTATCAGAAAAATAAACAGTTCCACCTGGAATTCTAGTATCTTCTTTCTCTGACATAATAGTTTGATCCCAAATACAATGCAATCTTGTTTTTCCATATTCATCCATAAAATCTTCAGATAAATAATCTATACCTGTATCTATAATCCCTACTAATATCCCTTTTCCAGTTAAGCTTAAAGTCTGAGAAATTTGAAACGAACGTATTTGAGCAGCATCAATAGGAGATATACTTTGTAATGTATAAAATTCAGGCTCTTTTATATAAACAATTGAATCAAATTTTATTTTTTCTAAATTACTACTTTCATCAAAATTACTACTTTTATCTGACTTAAAAGATAATATTGCATATTTATCGTTTATAACAGTTACATAATAATCTGGATTTTTAGAAACCTCTTCAACTATATTCCCCTGATACTGAACTACAATATTTAGGTAAGTCTCCGTATCAAAAACCTTTTTAGGTGTATTATATATATTTCCTATCTTAATCACCTCTTAACTCATGGTAGTCTTATAAATAGACTTCCTATATAAAATTCTTTTTCTCCATTACTGCTTCTATTACCATTGTTTGTATACACGCCACTAATAAATTGAAATGTTCCCAATAAGTTTAACTTTCCAAATCCAATTTCCTTGCTTGGATACTCAATATTTAAACTTCTATCTGCACCGTACATCAAATATGTTCTTACTTTCGTTGAATACATCGTCTTATCATTCCCCTCTACAATTCCCCATTGGAGCAATAATGCACAAACTCCACTAGTTAAAGCAGTTGCTGCTGAACTTCCAGACAATGTTGACTTTTTTCCACCAACTGATGTTGTTCTAATATTTATACCTGGTGTAGTAATATCAGGATTAACTAGATTATTACTATTAAATCCTCTTCCAGAATCAGATATAAAAGTATCGTTTATACTATTATAAAAACTAGGTGTAACTACTTTTCTTGCTGTAGAAGGAATAGTTAATGTAGTATATGGATCTGGAGTCAAAAATATTGTTCCTTGAGGTAACATTTCTTTTGGGGGTAACCAAATATCTACTCTTCCATCAATAACATATTCACCTTTAAATTGTAACTTCCATAATCCTGCTTTTATACTATTAAAGTACATGATAACTAATTGATGTCCCGTGAAACGTTCTGGTGCAAAGTGGTATACTTCTAATGTTGTATTAGTAAAAATGAATTTCACCTGCTCCTTTTTACCAATCTTAGGCTGTATAAATCTTGAGGCTTCTCCTGTTGGCGAAATTATATTAACCGATGCCTTATTGGGTCTTTTAACCCAAGCACCTATAGATAGAGTTTTAATCTCTTTAGGAATTTTTAGTTCAAATTCCTTAGTATCACCTACACTGGCTAAATTAGCAGATACATGGGTGCTTGATGCCCCTTCATTTCCAACTCCAGCTACAACTACTATTCCTCTTATATTCCCAATTGAAGTTATATATCTAGATAATAAATTATTTCCATCATGTGACCCTTCTGTTGTTCCTAAGGGTATACAAATCACCATAGGTTTTTTTGACTTTATTGAATAATTCTTTAGATATTCTATTCCTGCTAATATTTCAGATTCATTATAGATTGGCTTATATTCAACTCCATTTTCTAGTAACATTTTTCTATAATATAAAGATTCAAAAAGCTTTACTACTACATACTCACAATCAGGTGCTATTCCTTCTACTTCTTCGTCATATCCCCTAGCACCTATTATACTAGCGACCTTTGTTCCGTGACCAACCTCATCTTTAGTTGGGACTATACTATATGGATCTCCACCACTTTTTAAAAGATTAATGGCATTATTTATATCCTCTTCTGAGAATACTCTTCCTATAAACACATCTTTACTAGATGCGCCTTGAATACTTTGATCCCATATACTTAATATTCTTGTTCTTCCGTCTTCCCTAATAAATTCATTATTTAAGTAATCTATTCCAGTATCAACTATGCCTACTAAAACTCTACTACCTCTTAGTGCCAAATAAGGATTTTTCTTAATTTCCACAACTCCTTCTATATCATTGGGAGCTATCTCTTGTAGTACATATGGGGCCCTTATTTCTATAAATATAATTGATGGTACATCCTTTTTTAACCGTTCTATATTTTCATAGGCAGTAGATACTACACCTATGTTTTTTGTAATTTCATCACCACAGGCATAATCAACTCTATCAATCTCCTCCTTAAAATTTCCTCTATACTCAACTATGAAATCAGGTGAATCTTCGCTAAAATAGTTCCAACAGCTACTTTTCTTCTCCTCCATAATGACATCCCTTTTTATTACTTTAATATATATTTAATAATATGATTATTATAGGAAAACTATTTATATATGCATCTTAATTATATGTTTTTCCAAATAAATAAGAATGAACCTAAATCATTATTTAATCTAGGCTCATTCTTATTTATTTTTATCTTCTTGTTAAATTCTCTATATTACTTATTACAAACACCATTTATATGTTTATCCAAATTCAATTTTTAATAGCTTATAATAAGAAAGAGAAATCTTAAAACGATTCCTCTTTCTTATTATAAAAGCTCTCTAATGAAAGCTTATTATTCAATTATTCTTCTTGCTCTTGTAACTCTACTCCATGGGACATCAACTATTCTTACATCGGCATTTGTGTTTGGAGACTCTATCCACTTACCATCTCCTATATACATACCAACGTGATCTAAGCTTGAATAAAAAAGTAAATCTCCTGGCTTTATGTCACTCAAAGATACTTCTCTTCCTTCACCTATTTGAGCCCAAGTAGTTCTTCCTATTACAACACCAGCTTGTCTAAATCCCCATTGCATAAGACCTGAACAGTCAAATGATCTATAACCTTTATCTACATATCTTTCAGCTCTTACATACCACCCTTTAGCAGTCTCATTTGGAAATTTTGCTTTTAAAGAGTTTAATGATGCTGTTGTTAAATACTCCCCTGAGCCTCCCCATACATATGGGCTACCTAGTTGAGCCTTCATAGCAGCAAAAGCCTTTTCATAAATTGAACTGCTTTCATCTTCAGTTAAATCTTCAACTATCTTTATATACTTTGAGCTCACATACCCAGGCTTACCATTAAAGATAATTTTATACCACTCTCCTGATGTTCCAGTTATCTCAACAACTTGACCTTCAAGTAGATATCCTAACACTAAAGAACTTGTAGTAGCTTCAGTTCTTACAGTTAAGCCTGAACCTCCAGTATTATACACTTTACCTCTTTTATTCTCGATTACTGGTGAATCGCTTCCACCTGAATTAGAATTTCCTTCGCTAACTTCTTTGACATATTCCTTACTTACGTAAGCCGTCTTTCCGTTGTAATTTATCTTATACCAGTTTCCACTTTCACCTGTTATATCTACTTTGTCTCCTGTATAAAGATATCCAAGTATTGAAGAATTAGTATTTGCTTCTGATCTTACTCTTAATCCAGCACTTGCATTTATTACTTCTCCCTTTTTAGATGTAACTTGGGAACCGCTGTTATTATTATTTGAATTACTATCTGTAACCTTCTTTATGTAATCCTTACTTGCGTAAGCTTCTTTACCGTTATAATTTATTTTATACCAACTACCACTTTCACCTATAACATCTACTTTAGTACCAGTATAAATATGTCCAAGTATTGATGAACTAGTTGACGCTCCCGCTCTTACTCTTAACCCAGCATCTGCATTTATCACTTCACCTTTAAAAGTAGTTTGTGTGTTTGGTGTACTTGGCGTTGTGTTAGTAGAACCATTTGAATTATTATCTGATGTACTATTACTAATTTTTTTCACATAATCCTTAGAGCAATAACCGGTTTCACCCTTATACTTAATAGCATACCAGTTTCCACTCTCTCCAATTATTTCAACTACTTCTCCATTTAGAAGATATCCAAAAGTAGATGCACTTAAGCTTGGTGCTGTTCTAACTCTTAAGTTACTTCCTTCTACCCCATAAACCTGTCCTTTTGTAACTGTTACTCCAGGTGATGGATTTGTTGGTGTATTTGATGAATTATTTTCTATAACTTGTACATAATCTCCATGGACAAAACCAATTATTCCTGCTGTTTTAATATTATACCATTGTCCACTTTTAGCTATTATATCAAATGTTTCACCCTCTCTAAGACTTCCTAAAATAGCAGAAGATGTACTTGCTGATTGTCTTATTCTTAAAGTAGAATTTCCTAAATTTACTGCCTTTCCCTTAGATGCAGCTGTAGTATTATCATTAGAATTAGATACTTTATGAGTGTAATCCTTTGATACATATCCACTCTTTCCATTAAAGTTAATCTTGTACCAATTTCCCTTTTCTCCCGTTATCTCAAAAGTATCTCCTGCCTTTAAGTACCCTAAAATAGACGATGATGTATTTGCATCAGATCTAACTCTTAAGTTTAAAGTAACGTCACTATTTACTTGTCCTTTTTCCATACTTCTTTGATTACTTAAAATAGATTGCCCATTAGTATTGTTATCGCTTGGTAATGGTGATGCACTTACAACATTGCCTGTTAAAGTAACTCCACCTGTAACAGCAGATGCTGCTGCAACAAACCTCAAAACTCTTCTCTTTTCCATATTTAAACGCCTTCCTTGACAAAATAATCCTTATTACCTTTAATTATACTTTAATTCATATCATTTTACATTAATTTTTTTTATTTTTTTGTAACTTATTCGTAATAATTTCCTAGGAAATAATAAAAAAATAGGAGTATTTGCATACTCCTATCTATAATTGACTAAAACTTATTAGTTCTATATTATTTTCCTTAATATATTCTTTTACCTTTCTACTTACTAATGTCTCCAATTCAATAGTTCTTTCTATTGCGTATGAAGTCCTATTTAATATATTTTGATCCAAATATCCTGGATGAGACATAAGCTCAACTGTTTCAAAATCTTTATATTCTTCTAGTAATCTAATTAAGTTATCTTCAGTAACCATTTCTTTTTCATAAAATGATTCACTAAACTTGCTTGTAGATTTTATTTCTTTATACATACTATCATAAGTTTCACCCATTAATCTAACTGGCAAATTATTTTTAATAGCAATTTCTTTAACCACTTCAAAAACTTTCTTTATTCTATGAACGTGATGATGAGTATCTATATGTGTTGGCTTTATTCCATAAGATAAAAATTTATTAAACTGACACTCTAGTTCTTTTCTTATATCATCTTTTTTTGATTTTTCTTCAATTCCTTCACTCTTTAGAAAGTTCCCTTCTTCATCCACTAATGAATCTACTCCCTGAGCTAAAGGCTTTCCAGCAGTTAAAACGAAGTGTATTCCAACCCCTATCCCTGGATTTTCATTTGCTAATTTAATTGCATGATCTACAGCTTCCATGTTGCACATTAAAGTAGTAGATTTTACAATTCCCTCATTATACGCTTCAATAATCCCTAAATTAATCGCTTTTGATATACCAAAATCATCAGCATTTACTATTAACCTCATATTCATTCATCCCTTACATTAATACATATTTTTTTAATTATAGTAAAACTTTATCATTATTTTGCGAGTTTTTAAACAGTTTGGAAACTTAAACTAATAATTATTTCTTTAAAACGAAAACTTTAAACATTTTCTATCCTTTTTCACTTTTTTATTTTTCAATATATGTATATCTATATAAAAAGGGGGCTTACTTTTGAAAATTAAAATATTAGCTTTGGTTATTTCTACCTTAATAGTAGTATTTATAGCCTTATATTCAATACCACTAAAGAAAAATATTGACCTTGTAGTAAATGGTGTGCAATGGAACATAGATAATGAAGATTATTCAGAAAAAACCACTATATCTATAAAAGGAACTTACAGCAGTTATCTACTAAAAAAGATATATTCAAAGGGGATATTATTATTGATCTTTATGGCTTTACCAATAATTCATTTCCTCTAAATATTACCTTTGATGATGGAATTGGTAGCTTAATATATGTAGACAAGGATAATCCATCAAATATAAATTCTTTAGGATTTTTAATATCAACATCCGATTTTGATAAAGTTTTAATTGGGGTAAATACTCCAGTAAAGTCACATTCACAAAGTTGGTCAGGTAAAAATGGAGTTGTTATAAGTGGTACAGCAGAAAATCGTGAGGAAGCATTAGAAATAGCAAAATTACTTTCACAAAAAAGTAAGTGGCTTTCTAGTGGAAGCTTTTTAAAATAGTACTAAATTATTAAAAAACATAGTTTTTTTAATAATTTAAGGACTGTATAAACAATACAGCCCTTTGCATTTTCCCTAATTTTCTTTTCCTAATTCTTTAGATTTATCAAAACCAGGATCAACTTTAAATATACTTATAGATAATTTCTTATATACTAACATAGTTATTGCTGATACCAAAATAGCTTTTAGTCCGTTAAATGGTATTAAACCTACCATTACATATTGAGTTATATCAATCTTTCCTGACATACCAAAAACAGGCAGTAACAAGTATATATTTGCAAAAATTCCTGCTACCTCCATAAATAGTCCACCAACTATCATTCCAATAATAGCACTCTTCTTACTTTTATTTCTATGATAAATCATTGCTGCTGGTACTACAAAAGATACACCTATTATGAAGTTTGCAAGTTCCCCTACAAAACCTGTTCCAGTTCCTGTAATTAATAGATTTAAAAGTATTTTTAAACCTTCTATAATAACACCTGACATTGGTCCAAAAGCAAAAGCTCCTATAAGAACTGGCAACTCACTTAAGTCCATCTTTAACCATGGAAATAATGGTATTAGTGGTATTTCAAAAAGCATAATTACCACTGCAATTGCACTAAGTAATGCAATTTTAACAAATTTACTAAGATTTTTTGAAGTATTCATTTTCCCTTCCCCTCCCAAAAGTTAATCTTCTGGGGTAGCTTATTAGAATTTAGCTTTTTAATCATATTTAATATAGCCTCCGGAAAACTATTTATACATTTTATTGCATAAAAACATAATTAAAAAATAAAAAATCCCTGATAATAATTATCAGGGCCACAAAAAACACACTTATTATAGAGCTAGCTCTACTAAATCCTAATACGTTACCTTCTTTCATCCAGACTATACTGTCGGCCTCGGAGTTTCACCGAATCTGCTAAAAATAGCTCGCGGGCTTTACCGCCGGTGGGGAATTACGCCCCGCCCTGAAGATTTATTTAATTTACAAATATATTATACATATATGTACAAGCATATTCAAGTTATTACTATATTTTTTTATACAACCACAAGAGAGAAGTCTCCTTAGACTTCTCTCTAAACATTATATTCTACTCATCTTCCTTAATATCTTTCATAGTTAAAGCAATTCTATGTCTCTTTGTATCTACTTCCATTACTCTAACCTTTATTACATCTCCAACCTTAACAATATCAAGTGGATGCTTTACAAATCTATTAGCCATTTGGCTCTTATGAACTAATCCATCTTGGTGAACTCCAATATCAACAAAGGCACCAAAATCAGAAACATTTCTTACAGTTCCCATAAGAACCATGCCTGATTGTAAGTCCTCAAGGTTAATTACACCAGTCTTTAAAATAGGTTTTGGCATTTCATCTCTTGGGTCTCTACCTGGCTTTTGAAGTTCTTTAATTATATCCTTTAATGTCATTTCACCAATTTCTAATTCTTTTTCTATATTCTTTAAGCCCTTTTCTGCAACTCTATCCTCAATATCAGAAAGCTTATTGTTCTTTAAATCTTCACTAGTATATCCCAGTAACTTTATAAGTTCCTTAGCTTCCTTATATGATTCTGGGTGAACAGCAGTGTTATCTAAAGGTTCTTTACTTTCTTGAACTCTTAAGAAACCAGCACATTGTTCATATGCCTTTTGACCTAATCTCTTAACTTTTAAAAGTTCTTTTCTTGCCTTAAATCCACCTTGTTCATCTCTATAATCAACTATATTCTTAGCTATAGCTGCATTTATACCTGAAACATATGTTAAAAGACTTGGAGTTGCTGTATTTAAGTCTACCCCAACCTTATTTACTGAATCTTCAACAACACCTTTTAAAGATTCCTCTAACCTTTTTTGAGTAACATCATGTTGATATTGACCAACTCCTATTGCTTTAGGATCAATTTTAACAAGTTCTGCCATAGGATCTTGTAATCTTCTACCTATGGATATTGCTCCTCTTACAGTAACATCTAAATCAGGATATTCCTTAGTTGCAAGTTCTGATGCTGAATAAACTGAAGCTCCTGCCTCTGAAACTATAACATAAGCTACTTCTTTTCCACTTTCTTTCTTAATTTCAGAAATCATTTCTGCAATAACTTCTTCAGATTCTCTTGATGCTGTACCATTTCCTAAAGAAATAACATCTATATCATATTTATATATTAATTCCTTTAATGTCTTCTTAGTTCCTATAATATCTCTCCTTGGAACTGTTGGATACACTGCTACATTTTCAAGAAATTTACCTGTACTATCTAATACTGCTATCTTACATCCTGTTCTAAATCCAGGGTCATATCCCATAACAGTTTTTCCTTTAATAGGAGCTTGCATAAGTAAAGCCTTAAGGTTTTCCTTAAAAATTAAAATTGCTCCTTCTTCACCCTTATCAGTTAATTCACTTCTTATTTCTCTTTCTATTGAAGGGAATATTAATCTCTTGTAAGCATCTCTAATTGCTAACTTTAACTGCTCATCTGAAACTTCGTTTCCCTTAAGAATTTCTCTTTCTAAGTAAGATATAATCTTATCTTCTCCAATTGTTATCTTAACAGAAAGAATCTTCTCTTTTTCTCCTCTATTAATAGCTAATATTCTATGTGGAGGTATCTTTCTAACCTCTTCACTATAGTCATAGTACATTTCATAAGGAGTTGTTTCTTCTGAAGATCCTTTAGACTCTATTAACCCTTCTCTCATTACTAATTCTCTTATGAACTTTCTGTACTTAGCTTCTTCTGAAATTCCTTCTGCAATTATATCTAAGGCACCTGATACTGCATCTTCTGCTTTTTCAACTCCCTTTTCTTCATCTATATACTTAGAAGCTTCCTGAAGTAAATCTCCTTTGAATGCACCTTCTAATATAAGATTAGCTAATGGTTCTAATCCCTTCTCTTTAGCTATAGTTGCTCTTGTTCTCTTCTTTGGCTTATATGGTCTATATATATCTTCCACTTCAGTTAAAGTTTCAGCTTTACCTAATGCTTCTGTTATTTCTTCAGTTAACTTTCCTTGCTCCTCTATAAGCCTAGAAACATCAGCCTTTCTCTCATCTAAATTCCTTAAATAAGTTAATCTTTCAGAAAACTTTCTTAAAACTTCATCTGAAAGTCCACCTGTTTTTTCTTTTCTGTAACGAGCTATGAAAGGAACTGTGTTTCCTTCATCTAGCATTTCTACTACATTATTTACTACTCCAAGCTTTAGTTCTAATTCCTTGGCTAATCTTTCTTCAATACTTACCATTTTTTCCTCCTAAGATTTACCTCTATATTAATAGTATTTTTCTATTATATGCTTTTTTATTCCTTTTGAAAATAATAGTTACTCTTCTAATAACTTCTTAAGCTCTATCCAATTATTAATTTCTATATAATCAACCATTGGTGTATATTTTTCTTCCCTAAGTGCTCCTTTAAACCATATAGGTTTTATGCCACTTAAACTAGCTCCTTCAACATCAGCAATTACATTATCTCCACAAAACCATACATCCTTACTCTCTAAATTAGCCTTCCTAAGTGCTAATTCAAAAATTCTTTTATGAGGTTTCTTAAACATATATTCACTTGATGCAATAATAAACTCAAAATGATTATTAGGAAGAAGGGCATTTATCCTATTTTTCAAGGTTTCTCCACTATAGCTTAAATTACTAATAACTCCAGTTCTTATTCCTTTTTCATGTAAAAAGTTTAATAAAAGTTCAATATTCTCTACTGGTCTTCCTGGTGCTGAAGCATCCCAGAATATTCTATCTATCTCATTTTGAGTAAGATTAAACTCAATTCCAAAATAATCATACAAATAATTTTGAAAACAGTAATTATGGACCTCTATACTATTAAAAAACTTTTTGCCATCACCTTCTCTTCCAATTTCAATATTTAGTTCAGTATAAAAATCAAATACTTCCTCTGCACTAATATTATTAGGATTCTTAGTTGCTTTACCTAAAAGAACATTTAATCCTTCTAACCTATTAAATTTTTCTTCTTCAATAAGAGTCTGTCCATAGTCAAAAAGTATCATCTTTGGATAATCCATATATTCTTCCCCCTTTAAACCCTTTTACTATCCTATAATATCATTTTTTTCAATATTATTGAAATTACTTTTTTCTTTCTTGTTATTTTTTCTTGCTCTCTTTATAATAATTATTATTTATACTGCAAAGGAGAAAGTGTTAATGGAAAAGATAAACATGCTTGGTACAGGCTCTGCTATGGTTACTAAATGCTATAATACTCCTTCAATTAAACGTGATTATTTTTAATATACTCACTTTTTCTTAGAATTTCATTACACTTATTTTTTTATACTATTCTCATACTCAATAAAAAAATATATAACTACTCAATATATATTTAATTGCATAACAAATAGACCTTAACACTTTCTTTAAAAAAAATAGTGCAAAAGCCTAGACGAATAATTAAATCGTATGCTTTTACACTATTATAATTATGTATAACTGCTAACACTCCTGTTTCTCCGTATAAACATAAATGCTTTACTAAAACACCTAATCCGCATGTTATACTATGGTGTAATGTGATTAATTCTTGCTTTCCGAGTCAATTTAATGCTCTAAGTATTATAGCCCACCTACATTACGATTTAATTATATATCATTCGATTGTCATACTCAAATTCAATATTCCTTATTATTAACGATATCTTCTCTAACCTTTTCTTAAATTATCTTCTCTTACCTATTATTTACTACCACATTTAGGAATTAACTATAATTTATAAATATACTATATGCTAATTTATAATTCTCTATTTTTTTACTTCTCTTTTCTCCTTCAAATTCTTCTTTAAACACTTTAATATTACAATCACCAAAATAGTATCCTTTTAACATCTCTTTATAATCAAAAGGGGTATTATATTTTAACATTCCATACATTACTCTAACAAACTTACACATTACTGCAATTTGCATTGACCTTTTCTTTGTTGGGTTCTTATGATTATATGACTTGTAATAACAATAGGCTATTCTAAAATACTCATTATGTTTTACTAAAGTATCCATTATATTAAATAGATGTTTTCTAACTATACGTGAACCAGCTTTATTTATTTTTCGTTCACCTATGTATTTTCCCGAAGCGTTTCCTTTTAAGCTCAACCCCAAAAATGCTAATATTGATCTTGTATTTTTAAAATTTCTAATATCCCCTATTTCACTTAAAACCGATATTAACTGTATTAATGGAATACCTTTTATCTCCTCAAACTCTGAATATAAAGGAATTATATTTTTTGCTATTTCTTTTATTTGCTTATCCAAATGCTCCTTAGATTCATTCTGTAATAAAAATTTATCTATGTAAGCTATCATCTCTACTTTTTCAGCATATGAAGGCTCTTTAATTAGCCCACTCCAAATTTCACACTCTTCCTTATATAAACTCACCATTCTCATATTAGGTTTGTCTACAATTTCACCCAACTCTTTTTTAATATTATCTAGTTCAACATTTATTATATCTTGTGGTGAAGGATATAGCTTTATTAGTGCTACTCCTGTTTTACTATTCAAGTTTTCAAAAATCTTAAAAAATACCGGATTGCATATATCTATACATCTATGTATTTTATTCTTTAATGCTACTACTTCATCACTTATATCATTTCTCATACGTGTCAGCTTTTGCAACGCTCTTAATTCTCTTTCATTATCTCTTATATAAACATAATTACCATTTCTAAGACAACTTGCTATGACCCTAGCATCTAATGTATCATTTTTCCCTTTCTGCCCTTCCTCTAATGCCCTTCTATGCTTTACTGAATCTGTTTTTATCATTACTGTTTCAATTCCGATATCTTTTAAATAATCTCTAAGATTAAACCAATAATGTCCTGTTGATTCAACACCTGCTATACAATCCTCATAAGTAAAACCATAATTATTCATAATTAAATCTATTTTCTCCTCTAGTTTAGCAAATCCATAATAGTCATTTTCAATACTGAGTCCTTTTTTTACAATTGAATTTCCTTCACTATCTACAATACTGATACTATTTTTAAATTTCCCTACATCAATCCCAATAAATACTTTCTTCACAAATGTTTCCTCCATACCAAAAATCCACAACAAAAAGTATATATTGGTAACTTTAATAAATCCATATTAATTTTCTCCAGAAATGAAGAAAGTCAAACTGACTTTCTTAAATTACTGTTGTGTTTTGAATCACCAGCCTACCATATTTTCATTTGCACTGTTCAAAAATCATAAAAAACTTTTTATTGACCATGAGGGTCATAGCAGCTAAAAACTTCATAATAAATATACTTTTATCTGGTTCCTTAAGAAGATTAATTAAACCCATCACCTTACTAGTCTCAATTTCATGAATTATATATTCCCTATTAAAATCTTATCTTGTATAACATGGTTTTCTATATCACTAGTTCTATATTTCTCATGGCTATATTTTCTATAATAATCTATAGCCTTATACTTATTAATTCCATCTATCCAATTTTTGAAGTTATTGTCATCTCCTTTAAATTTATGTATATTATCCAAAGCACTAAAGAATACATCTGAAATACATTCTTCTATTAAACCTTCATTCTCGAAAGATCTTAATACATTTCTTATTACTACATTTACAATAGCAGAATAGTTATCTATAACATACTCTAAGGCTTTTTCATTTTTATTACAGAGCTGTTTTAAATAATTCTTTTCATCTATTTTCATAAGCTAACTCCCTTATTGAGGCCTATACTATTTATAACGACTATTATAATTAAATCTTACAATAATTATAAAAAACCCCTACTATGATTGACTTATATCAATCATAGTAGGGATTATTCTATATCTTATGCATTTGCTGTTGTATTAATATATACTCTCTTTGCAAGTTCATCATCCATTAAGTATAATCCTGCTGGGTTATCTTCTACTCTTCTTATCTTCCTAAGTAAGTTATTAAAATTGTTTTCTTCCTCTACTTGTTCATCTATAAACCATTTAAGTAAGCTCATTGTAGCATGCTCTCTTTCTTCATGAGCAATATCAGCTAAAGCATATATCTTTCTCGTAATAAGCTGCTCATGTTCATATGCTCTTTCGAATACATTAATCATTCCATCATAGTCTGCTTCTGGTTTTTCAATTGCTTTTAACTCAATATGACCATTTTTTTGATAAACATAATCATATAGTTTCATTGCATGATCTAGCTCCTCTTTAGCTTGCACTCTAAAGAAGTTTGCAACCCCAACTAAATCTATTGATTCACAGTAACCTGCCATCGCAAGATAAATATAAGAAGAATAAAACTCGAAATTAACTTGCTCATTAAGCTCATTTAATAAATTTTTACTTAACATTACTTTCATCTCCTTTTAATCATTGGCTACTTTACTATTATCATAATATAAATTACAATAATATAAATATTTTAATTTAACTCCTTATTTTTCTTATAAATCCAATAAATTCTTGTTAACAATTACCTTTATTTACAATATACCCCTGATTTCTAGCTATCATAATATAGAAGTTCGTATCTGTTTCAACTATCATATATATCTTATCATATACAACCTTTGTATTACCTACTGTATTCTTTTGTTCAAAATACTCTTCATAAAACTCATAATTTAGGGTTATGTCCTTTAACATCTTATTAGACTCATACACCTTCTTAGCTATAATTACTTCTATAACCCTAAATGTTATTGGAACAAGTATAGCAATAAATACATAAACTAAATCCTTCTTTAAACAGGCTAGTAAAAATAACATGCCCATCATAACTGCAATAAGTACTGGAAGCTTATTTATTTTATTCATTATAGCTCTATAAAATCTTTTATATTCCTCAAAATTACATTCTGTTTCTACTTTAAACAATGGTTCCATAATTCTTTCCTCTCAAATTTTTATTTATTTATTCTCACACTTATATTTTAACAGTTTTATGCAATTCATTCCATATATGTAATTTTATATTGCAACTATAATGTTAGAACTATAAAAAGAACTGCTATAAAGTATTATCAACTTTTTTGCAGTTCTATTTATATTAACCTAAATTTTCACCATTTGTTTCAATAACTTTCTTATACCAATAAAATACTAATTATATTTATATTAGAAAAGATTTATAAATTCTTATATTTTAAGAACCTATAAACCTTTTTATATCTATATGAATTCAATTATATCTTTAAAATTCTTTATACTATAATCAGCAAATTTACAATCACTAGCTGAATATATACCCGCTACATACATACTTGCACTTTTAGCTGCAATACAACCAGCCTCCGCATCTTCTACTACTAAACACTTTTTACAATTTATATTTAATAATTGTGCTGCTTTTATAAACACTTCTGGATGAGGTTTAGAATATTCTATCATTGTCCCATCACTTATAGCATCAAAATATTCTCCTAACCCTACCTGATTTAATATAAGCTTCGTATTTTTACTAGATGACCCTATTGCTAATTTAATATTCATTTTTCTTAACTTCTCTAAAGTTTCTTTAACCTCTTCGGAAAGGTCCTTTTCAGTGATTTGCTTTAATAATTCTTGGTATAATTTATTTTTCTTTTCAGACATCTTTAATTTCTCTTCTTTAGAGTATTCCCTACTACTATTTTCTACAATTATATCTAAACTTTCCATTCTAGAAACTCCACGAAGACGCTGATTTATATTTTTATCAAAATAAATTCCTTCTTCATCAGCAATAGCTTTCCATGCTTTATAGTGGTATTCATCTGTTGATACTATTACTCCATCTAAATCAAAAATTACACATTCAATCATTGTATACTCCTTTATAATTTTAAAATCTTGCTCCCCATATATTACAAAATGGATCTACTGGGTTTACTCCTTTAAACTCAGACTCACCAGTTATTTTTTCTACTACTGAATCAATAACATATTCACTAGCTGAATACCCATTAATAAATGTTTTTATCATAGGAACATCCACTAAATGATATGGGTTTGCTAGGGATATAAACATAGTTGGTATATCTTTGACAAACCAAGGTGCATTAGCAGCCATTAAATGAATCCAGTCTATTCTAACTGTAGTTTGATTACTTGCAGTTTCAACATTTGCAACATATAAAGCTAAATCATATTTAGATTTTAAATCTTCAATTCCGCCATTAAATATTTCTCTAAAATCTAAATTCTCATCATTATAAACATCTACTAAAAAACCTTTTTTCTCAAGCTTGTCCTTTATCGAGTAAGTTGCACTATCACCATCTTTAAATCCACCCTCTCTACTTTCCCCTAAGATATATAATCTTATTCTCTTATATTTTTCAGGTGTTATAGGAAGTAAACCTTGTGTATCTTTTACTAAAGTAACTGATTTATCGGCACATTCTTTTGCCCACATTTCATGCTCATAGCTTTTTAACTTCTTAAGTTCTTCATCTAAATTTTCTTCAATTAGAGTTGATTTATGCAATCCTAATGACGCCTTTGTTGCTAAAATTCTTGTAACTGCCTCATCTACTCTTGCTTCACTTAAAATACCCCTTTTAATTCCAGACATCATAAAATTAAAATCTTCTTCTATATTTTTATTAAATAAGAACATATCACACCCTGAAGCAATTGCCTTTGGAACTGCATATTCTCTTCTTTCAGCCACATTAAATCCTATCATTGGGGTTGCATCTGTAACAATTAATCCGTTAAAACCTAGTTTTTCTCTTAATAAACCATTTAATAACTCCTTTGATAATGTCGCTGGCATTATTTCTTCATCCTTTAATGATGGATTAAGTTTCTTGCTATACTCAGGCATTAAAATATGTCCTACCATTATAGTTTGAGCACCCTCATTTATTAATTCCTTATATATTCTTCCATATGAATTATCCCATTCCTCAACAGATAGTGAATTAACTGAGCTTAATAAATGTTGATCTCTTTCATCTACCCCATCTCCCGGAAAGTGCTTTATAGATACAGCTAGACCACTTTCATTAACTGCAGACATATATGCTTTAGACATTTTTATTATCCTATCAACATCACTACCAAAGGTTCTAACATTAGTTATAGGATTTCTATAATTTATATCAATATCAACTATAGGAGAAAAAGTCCAATTACATCCCACAGTTTTTCCTTCTACTCCACATACCTTTCCAAGCTTATATGCCATATCAATATCATCTGTTGCAGCTACTTGCATCTGCTTTCCAAAATATGTTCCATCTGTAGCTATACCATTCCCCCCTGCTTCTAAATTAGCTGAAAGTAGTAATGGCACTTTCGAATTTTTCTGAATATAATTATGAATAGCTTTTATCTTTTCTCCCTTTTGCGGTCTATACATCATGCCACCCGGTTTATATTTTTCAAGAAATTCTTTTATATCTTTTTCTTCTTCTAAAGAACCTGCTATGCAAAACAATTGTCCAACCTTTTCTTCAAGTGTCATATTAGCAAGAGTATTTACTACCCAATTTATATCTTCTTCATGTAAATTAAACGGTTTTTTATCTAATCTAATCATAAAACTTTCCTCTCCTTATATAACTCCTTCTTTACTTGTATAGTATCATCTAGTACTGTGGAATCACACCTCAATACACTAGGATAAATTTCACTTTAAATAGCTAATTTTCTAATCTTGAAAAACAAATATTATCCAAAATAAAAAGGATTCGCAATTACGAATCCTTCTTGTAATAAATCTATTCTGCTATTTCATCCATTTCCTCTTTTAATGCTTGATTATCAAGAACCTTAAAGAATGGATAGTATATTGCCATTGATATTATTGTTGCAAATATCTCAAAAATACCAAATGATAAACTTCCTTGTACTATACCATGGATTACTGGTGGAAGTGATCCAGCCCCTAAAACACCAATTGTAGGTGTAATAATTCCAATTTGAATTAAAAAGTATCCTAAAGATACAATTATTACAGGTGTAATTAAAAATGGAATTAACATCATTACATTTAACATTAAAGGCATTCCAAATATAACTGGCTCATTAACACTAAATAACCCACATGGTAATACAACTTTAGAAAATGCCTTATATCTCTTACTTTTCGAGAAGAAGAACATTACTATAACAAGCCCTATAGTAGCACCACACCCTCCAAGACATGCTAAATCATATAAACCAAAATTAATCGGATTTGGAGCTGTTAATCCAGCTTCTACTGCTGCTGTATTTTCAGCTAAGTATCCTAAGAATATAGGGAATAAAATTGGCAATACTGTCATAGAACCATGGATACCAAAAAACCATAATAGTTGTGCTATAAGAATTAAACATAAAAATGCTGGTAAACTACCTGTTAATGATTGTAATGGAGCTTGTAATATGGTATAAATAAATCCATTTGCTGTTTCATATTCTGTAGCAGCAAATCCTATCTTAGCCAGTCCAAATAGTAGTACTATTACTACAGCTGGAATTAATGAAGTAAATGATTCTGTAACTCTTGTTGGTACACCCTCTGGCATTTTTATTACTATATTTCTTGTAACAAAAAATTGCATTACCTTAACAGTGATTACTGCTACTATTAGTGCTGCAAATACTCCCTTTGCTCCTAAATAACTAACATCTAGAAAAGTCGCTCCTTCTAAAGCTGTTGTATTTAGCGGTGTTAATAGTAGAAATGATACTACTGATATAAGTCCTGAGTTAAGAGCAGATTTTTCAATGCCAAAAATCTTTGCTCCATTATAAGCAACAGAAAATGCCATATATAATGCTAATAAATCAATTGTAAAATCAGGAACATAAGATAATAGTGTTCCTATCCATGTGGAAGCTAAAAAGTTTTGGTATGGTTCCCAAGCAATACTAGTTATTACTGTAAATAAAGAACCTAACATTATAATTCCAAGAAGATTCATCGAACCATTACTAATAGTCTTTAGATAAAGATTGTTTGATATCTTATTTGCTAATGGAACGAACTTGTCTTCCATAAATTGAATAAATTTTTTCATAATAACCCCTCCCGGATTTTATTTGTAAATGTTTTCTTGATTACATTTTTATCATATCACCAATAATTTAAATATTCGTCTTCAAAAATACTTACAATTTTTCAATTTATATAGTGTTTTTTCAAAATTTGAAATTACTTCTTTCCCTCTAGAACAATATTCATTTCATCTATATTGTTACTAGCGATATTCACGACTATATCTTCATTACTTATATTTCTTCTAATAATAGCTAACACCTTTCCGTTATAAGTTGTTCTCTCTGCCTCGTTAAAGTATTCTAAACTCTTAGGATCTGAACTGCCAAATCCAATAAGATCTCCACCGCCATGTACTTGAACTTTCACTTTATGTTCATTGAAAGTATCACAAATCTCATGATCATCAACTATACTTATATTTAAATATGACAACTCATCTTCTTTGTAGCTTAATGAATATTTGCTTATTTCAACTAAGAACTTTGTAGCTTTCTTGCTAGACTTTAATTTACATTCTCCCGTTAAAATCCCATCCTTATATGATTTAGCAACTATTTCTCCTTCTTTATAAATAGTTTTGAAAATTGCCATGTATGGTTTTTCTTCTCCAACAATCTTCTTATCAATACTCTTACCATTAATGTATAATTCTACCTCGTCTGCATTTGAATATACTTCAATTTCTATAGGTTTGTCCTCATATCCATGCCAAGTCCAACTATTTATGCTATCACTCCAACTCCAGTTAGTAACAGCGGCTTTACATTCATAATATTTTGGATTTATCACTGCTATATATGGGTCATTTCTTAGTCCCCAAACAATTTCTCTATAGTATGATTGCGGTCTACGGTTACCACATATATCAAAATCTCCAACATTAGCTAAATACCACGGAAATGGACCATATATGCCTTTTGACTTTTCAAAGTTATAATCTACTTTTCCAACTCCTGATTCACCAATATAATCCCATCCACACCATACAAAATCTCCAATTAAATATGGAAGTTTTTTTACCATGCTCCAGTTGTTTGCTATGGCATTAGGTCTAGTTTCTGAGCCTACAATTACTCTATTAGGATACTTCTTTCCATCAATCATGTACCTGCTATCCATATAATTATATCCACATATATCAACACCAAAGCATGATTTCTCAATTGACTCACTAACAATATCATGACTAATGATTTCAGGCATAAACTTATCTAGTATAGTCATAAAATCATTTACATCACCAGCTGCCTTAGGTTTATCATCATCTTCTTGTTTAATGATATCTTTTAGAATCAAATCCATTTTCCCCATAGCCGCGAACATCCCATTTATTGCATTTCCTACAAATCTAGTATTATCAAGCTTTCTTAAGTATTCAGCTATCTCTCTGTTTTTTATAGAACCATGTCCTGTACCAATATCCTGAATTTCATTTCCTATATTGTACATAAATACAGATGGATGATTATAGTTTTTATTTACTATAGCATCTATATCGTATTTCCACCACTCTTCAAAGAATAAAGATGAATCATGATCAGCCTTTGAGTGATTCCAAACATCAAATATTTCCTCTAAAATTAGAATTCCTTCCTCATCACAAACTTTTAATAAATGTTTTGAACATGGGTTATGAGCCATTCTAACAGCATTGAAGCCTGCTTTTTTCATTAATGAAATTCTTCTCTTCTCTGCATCATAAAATGACGCACTTCCTAATACTCCATTATCATGATGAATACATCCACCCCTTAAATTTATAGATTGACCGTTAATTCTAAAACCATTTTTTGAGTCAACCTCTATTTTTCTTATACCAAATGTATCAATATGTTTATCTAGACTTTCATCGTCTTTTATTATTTCAACCTCTATTTTATATAGGTATGGATTATCTAAATCCCACAAATGGCAATCTTCTAGGAATAATCTATTTCTTAATGTTGTTTCTGTATTACCATAAATACTAAATGGATATACTTCACTAATAACTACATTATCATACCTATCCATAATATTTATTTTTGCTGTAGCTTCAGTATAGCCTATACCATCATATCTAATATCAGTTGATATATTTATAATAGACCCTTCTTTAGAAACTGATGACGTAGTTATCTTTACTCCATCTTCTTTTATTCTTAATGGATTTCCTATAAGAATATTAACATCTCTATAAATACCACTTCCACTATACCATCTAGAGCAAAGTTCCATATCTGTTTTTACTACAACCTTAATCTCATTCTCTTCATCATAGTTTAAGAAATTAGTTATATCTACGTAAAAATTTACATATCCATTAGGACATTTTCCTGCAAAAGTTCCATTTACATACACCATTGCATTCATGTAAACTCCCTCAAATTCAAGTTTTATATACTTACCTTTTAACTTGCTATCTACATAGTATTTTTTTATATATACATAAGAACCACCTGAACAAAATCCTGTTGTATTTCCATTTATATTATCTTCAGTACGCTCATTATCCCTCATAGCATCATGCGGGAGTTTAATATCATGAAAATCTGGTTCACTATCAAATATATCTTTACACTTTCCAAAATCAGCGTATTTCCAATTATCATTAAACTTTACTTTAATCATAATTACCTCTCTCTTTTACTCAAAGTAAATACCATTATTAGCTATAACATTTTTATACCAATAATAACTATCCTTTGGAATTCTTCTACATTCTTTAATATCTATATCAGTTCTATCTACAAAAATTAATCCATATCTCTTAGAAAATCCTTGATGTGAACTAACTAGATCTAATAATGACCATGGACAATATCCTAATAACGGATACCCCTCTTCAACTAACCTTTGACATTGTTCTATGTGGGCTTTTAAATATTCGATTCTATATTCATCATGTACCTTTCCATCTACCAACTCTTCAGAATAAGCCATTCCATTTTCAGTAACCATCATTGGAAGATTATAACGTTCATACATCTTTCTCATTCCTAAATAAAGACCACTTGGATCTATTCCAAATTCCATCCATCTTGTTTTTTGTAAGAATTCATTATTACCTAAAGTAAATAATTCATTTCTAAAGAATGGTGGTAGCTTAGAAACGTCTTCTCCTTCTTCTCTTACTCTAATGCATGTACTTGCATAATAATTTACCCCTATAAAGTCTGGTACATATTTTTCTAATAGTTCTTTATCTTCTTCCATTGTTTCTGGATAATAATTTTTAAGTTTTAGATAGTTTTCACAACGCTTTGGATACTTACCTTTTACACTCATATCTAAGAATATATTTTGTAGCATATCTTCTGCATCATTTGCTGCAATAATATCTTCTGGTGCAGAAGTTCTAGGATATATTACTTGCATAGAACAAACAGGACCTACTAAAGCTTCTGGTATGATTTCTCTTATAGCTTTAATTGCTTTCTTTTCTGCAACTGACATATTATAGCTCATCTGGTACATGTTTTTCATTTTTTGATTTTGGTCACTTTCATGATTTCCATTTAAATCGCTTGCAGCACTTACTATTAACTGTTCATTTATAGTTCCCCAGTACTTAACCCTATCCTTAAATCTTTCAAAACAAACTTTTGCATACTTTTCAAATGCATCAATACACTTTCTTGACTTCCAACCGCCAAACTCCTCAACTAATTTTTGTGGCATCTCAAAATGATATAATGTTGGGAAAGGAATAATATTATTTTCTATACATCTATTTATTAAATCATCATAAAACTCCAATCCCTCTTCATTTACATTCCACCCATCTGGCATAATTCTTGCCCAACAGAATGAAAAACGATATATATTAATCCCTAATTCCTTCATTAACTTAACATCTTCTTCATAATGATGATAATGATCTGATGCAATCTTAGAATCGGCTATTCCCTCTGGAACATTTCTAACATCAGTTGTTGATATTCCTTTTCCACCCTCACCATATCCGCCTTCTACCTGAAATGCACTTGTAGATGCCCCCCATAAAAAATCCTTTGGCATATTTTTATATATTTTTTTCATATTTAGTTCCACCTCCGTAATTATTACAACTATAATTTATCATAGGTAATCGTTTTTTTTACCATCATAAAAGACCAAGCAATTACAAAATTGCTTGGTCTTTTTCATAACCTGAAATTATTTATTTAAATTTTTATAGTTTATACAGTAATTCATTAGAATTAGCTCTATCATATATAATAAAGTTATTCTTCCTTGAGTACTGCTATTATCTTTATTACATACTAATATTTCATCTACATCTCTTAATAACTTTGAATTATTATTCATAGTTATCGCTACAATAGTAACATTTTTTTTCTTTAAAAAATTAAATACCTCATCCCCCCTATAGAAGTACCCTCCCTCTAATGAAATAATAAATACAAGTGATCCATCACTTAAAGACTCAGCAATTTCCTTTTGCTCATCATATGTAATTCCTATTTTAACAAATTTATTCATACTAGCCATCTTAATTTGAAAATGCTGTCCTAGTAATGTTGCAAACTCTAACCCAAATAAAGCAATATCATTTGATTTATAAATAAGTTCACTAATTCTATTCATCTGATCAACATCTATATTTTCTAAGGTATATGCAATATTTTCTTTTACACTTTCAGTATATTTGGTAAACACTTCTTCTATTTCATTTGGCAATGAATTTGAGATATCTTTTGAATAATCTACATCTATTCCAAAAGATTCCCTACACTCTTTTTTAAAACTAGTATAACTATCATATCCAATATTTCTTATAAACCTAGAAATAGATGCTGGTGAAACATAACATCGATCAGCAAGATCATGTATTGTCATTCTAGGAATATCATTAAAATTATCTAACATTGCTTTAGCAATATCGTAATTATTATCTTTCTTGTGACCATTGTTAATATATCTTAATAAAATAGAACTAACGGGCGTAATCATTCTCATTTTCATCATCCTCCCTAAAGTAATTATAATGTGTATGTTTACAGATTACAATTAATCTAAGTAACTCTAATTACTTTTATAAAAAAGGACTGCTATAAAACATCATTAGTTCTATAGTAGCCCACCTATTCTGTGCATTAAATATTGACATAATGGACAATTCTAATCCTTGACTTGAAAATCCTATTCCCACTACATATTTAAAATTATATTAACCTAAATCTTCACCTTTTATTTTAATAACTCTCTTATACCAATCAAATAATTTTTTCTTTCTTCTTTCTAATGTACTATTTCCTTCATCATCTCTATCTACATATATAAATCCATAAAGTTTAAACATTTCACCAGTAGATGCTGAAACTAAGTCAATGCATCCCCAAGTTGTATATCCTAATAACTCTATTCCATCTAATTCAATGGCATCATGCATAGCTTTAATATGCTATCTTATATATTCAATACGATAATCATCATTTATTGAACCATCTTCTTCAACTATGTCTTTAGCCCCTAAACCATTTTCTACAATAAATAATAGTTTTCGGTAACTATCATATGTTTAATCCATCTTCATTTGGTGTATCTTCATCTCCATTAGGGAAGATTTTTGACTATGCTATTGATAGACGATAAACCTTAAATCGCATTTCTCCAAATAAAGCAATATCTTCTTTAAAATGATGATACATCCCCTTCTTTCTTTTTATCAGATTGTATCAAATTTATTCTGATACAGCCCTTTTATCATCACATTCTTATCTAGAAGATATTAAGTTATTATATTTCTCTTCATCTCCAAAGTTTGTTGAAAAATAGGTATTTACATCAGTTGAGTTCTTAAGTGTAATTGGTTCAGCTCCATTAATTTTACCTATCAAAACATCAAAACTATTATTATCTTTTAACACTACTTCAAACTCTTGTTTATTGCTTTTAAAGGTATAATTACTATTAGTATTTTTATGAATAGTTCCCCTATCAACCTCTCTTTGATCGATATATTCAACAAAAGTATTAGATTCTTTATCAACAGTTATTTGCACTATATAATTATTATCCTTATTACTACTTATATAAGTACCCTTTAACTCACTACTTCCTTCAGAAATAAAGAAGCAAATTCCTAGCATACCCACTGCAACTAATGCTATAGTTAAAATCTTTTTCATACAGCACCCCACCTTTTAATATTTAATAACAAACGTTCTTATGTAAATATTATATTGTATGTAAAAATTTAACACAATGTTAATAAACAATAAAATTTACAGAAAAATAAAGTAGAACTTATCCTTTTATATTATGTAACCTTCTGATATAATATAATTTGTAAATATTTTACAGTAGGTGATTTTATGAATAAAATGATACAAAAAATAATCTCTCTAGCATTACTTTTTTTAATAAGCCTCTTAGTATTAGATTATTTTAAAATAATAGAATTTAATAATGTTTTAGGAAGTTCCCTAGCTTTTATAACAATTGTTTTAATAGTTTTTTCTTCTACATCTGTAATATGTACAAGCAAATCTGGATTAAATAAATTTATAAACTATTTAATTTTAACTGCAATCACTGTAGGAATAGTTCTTAGAATTACTTACGGAAAATTAAATATGGTTATATATGCCGCACTATTACTTACAGTTGTTTACGCATTAATGGATATGCTCTATAAAAGACCAGACTAACATAATCATAATATTGCCCCTGAATTAATAGTATTAAATGAATAACTATTAATTCGGGGTTTTATTATGAAAAAAATTATTTACAGCATTGCCACCTTACTTTCCTTAACTGGACTCATAGTTTGTATATTTTTCAAAAGTAGTTACTACAACTTCAATCCTTCAAATGTAAAAAAAAATATAGAATATCTTTCTTCAGAAGAACTTAAAGGAAGACTTTCTGGAAGCTCTGAAAATGAAAGAGTTGCAAATGAAATAGAAGGACTATTTAAAGAACTTAATCTTAAACCTTTAAATAATGAATATAAACAAAGTTTTAATGTAAATGCTCCTATTTTCACAGGAGGTACCCCTACTCTTAAATTGTTGGCAGGTGAATCTGTTGTGCAAGAATTTAAATTAGGTGATGAATTCAAAGAGGACATGCTTAATTTCAAAACAACCTCTATTCAATTTACAAAGAATGATAAGTATGACATCTATAAAAGCGGATTTGCATTTCATAAAAATAATGAAACATACTTTTTTACCTCTAACTTAAATAAAGAATCCTCCTTTAGAAGCTCTTTTTGGAATGAGGCTCCATATTCTTTTGTTATAGAGATAAATATTGATACTTTTAACGCAATACTAGATGGTATAAGAATGGGATATACCTTAGATGTAAGTTTGCCATATAAGGTTGAAGAAAAAACTATATACAACGTTTGTGGTATGATAGAAGGCACCTCGAAAGACCTACCTCCTTTAGTATTTACTGCACACTTTGACCATTTAGGTGCCGATAGTTTAGGAACAGTTTATTCTGGAGCTTTAGATAATGCATCAGGTACAGCTTTTTTATTTGAACTAGCAAAAACCTTTTCCACTTTAAGACTTCCTGAACGTGATATTATATTTGTTGCTTTAAATGCAGAAGAATTTGGTCTACTTGGTTCTAAGGCTTTTGCAGATAAATATAAGGATGAATTAAGTGGTGCAGAAATAATCAATTTTGATATGGTAGGATGTGAAGATTATCCAATAACTATGATGAGTAGTGCATCTAACCTTGATAAAACTACTCCTTTAATAGATAGCTTAATTGAAATATGTAATAACTTTGATATTGAAAATAAGGTTACTTATCAAGATTCAAGTGATCATGCTAGTTTCTGTAACGATGGCTTTGACTCATTAACATTATCTCATTCTAATACCACCAATATCCACACTCCAAATGATACTGTAGACAAAATATCAACTAGAGGAATCTCTCAAGTCTATGAAGTTGTAGAGTGCAAGACAATAGATTATGCTTACAATAATATAATATTAATTTTCTATAACTCAAAAACACTAATCCTTTTTGCCTTAACTTCTATTGCCTTATTACTTATTGGATTAGTTAAATTAAAACATATTGTAATAAAAGATGAAGATTTAAGTACTTAAAAAAGGTGGAGTGGATATTTATTTTCCTTGTCCCGTCGCAAGTTCTAAGTCACAGAAAAATAAATATCTATTCCCTTTCTACTAAAGGTAAGGAAATTATAAAATTATTATCTTTGATTTTATATTTTCCTATGTCATTTTATAATCTTCTTTCAATAAGGAATACCATGCTGCATCACAAATCCCCTGATTATTTATATCGGATTGTCTAAGAATCCCTTCATACTTTAAACCGCACTTCTCCATAACCTTGCCAGAGTTTGTATTCCTCGGATCATGTCTTGCCTCTATTCTATTTATTCCAACCTCTTCAATTAAAAATTTTATAACTGCTAAAAAGGCTTCAGAAGTAATTCCTTTATTCCACCAACGTCTTCCAATACAATATCCTATATGAGCACTTCCTACTTCTTCATTCAATCTAACTACCCCAATTGAACCAATTACCTGACCAATTTCTTTTAGCTCTATCCCCCAATCATAGGTTCTGGGATCACTATAATTACTTATTAAAGACTTTATATATTCTTTAGATATATCTAAACTATTATGGGCAGGCCACATCAAATACTTAGTAACCTCACTATCACTTGCCCAATTATGAAACATAACTTCTCCATCATCTATGTTAAATTTTCTTAAAATTAATCGATTAGTTTCTAATGTTACTGTGCCTAAATTCTCCATACTACACCTCCAAAATAATTATACCATTTTTATCCACAAATATATAAATATGTGAATATATAAATACATAAACATAATCCCACAAAAAAGAAGCTACCCAAGGTAGCTTCCTTTTATTCTACTTTCTTTTTCTTCTTAATAAATACTATTGCTGCTCCAGAGCATAGCATTAAAGCAACAAGTACTATTACCACTGTCATTGAATTACTGTCCCCAGTTTTTGATGGTGTTCCTTGAGTATTATTTGTAGTTCCACCAGTATTATTTGTATTACCAGGTTTTGTTGAATCTCCAGGCTTACTTGGATTATCTGTATCTCCTCCACTAGGTGGGGTTATTACACCAGACTCTGAAACAATCTTAAAGTGTCTTGTAACAACTAAAGATTTATTTCCAGCCTTATCTGTAGCATAAGCCTCTAAAATATATTCTCCTTCAGCTATAATTTCCTCTCCATCATATGAATTTCCATTTAATAAAAGAGTAATTGTAGCTTCTTCATCATTACAAACAACATTAGGTGTTACTGATTTTGTGAATTCTTGTCCTTCACCTATATTTGTAATGTTTACTTGTGGAGCTTCAGTATCTATCTTAACCTCAGCTAATGCAACTTCACTTACATTACCTGCATAATCAGTTACTCTTGCATATACCTTAGAAGATATACCTACTGAGAATTGTCCGTTATATTCAGTATAATTTTCTCCATCAAAACTGTATTCAATCTTATCAATTTGAGTTTCATTAGAACTAATTGTTACATTAACAGGTTTATTGGTTAATTCTGTAGTGCTTAAGTTTATAGAAGGCTTTACTGGAGCTTCCTTATCTAAAATAACAGGAATATATTGAGTAACACTATTGCCTATCATATCAACAACTTCAACTAATACATTATTAACACCTTGTTGTAATTTTATATCCTTAGAGAACTCTCTTTGTAATTTATCTTCACCCTCTACAAACATTTGATCTAAAGTTAATACTGCTTCACCATTTATATATAGGGAATATCCATGTAAATTATCGGTAACTTTTCCTTTTAGAGTAAAGTTTTCATTATTAGTGTAAACTTTATTATCATCTCTAATATTTAAAGCAAATGATACTGATGGTGCCTTTGAATCATAAAGAACTTTATAGTTCTTATTAACAATAACTTTTCCATCCTTATCTTCCAAATAAACATTAATCCTATTTGTGCCTTGTTCTAGTTTTTGCTTAAATTCAAATGTTAAATCATCCTTTACAGTTACATCTTCTCCAGAAATCTTAAAGACTCCAGGTTTATTATTTAACTTACCTTCAATTGTATAAAAATCATTTTCTGTTAATTGAGCTGAAATAATATTAAATGCTTCTAAATTATAGAATTCAACTGATAAATTATTATCTTCACTATACTTAGAAATAACCATATCTTTATAAGATATATTTCCAGCTGCATCTGCTGCTATTATAGATATACCATTTAATCCATCTGTAAGATTCACTTCCACGCTTCCTTTTCCATTTTCATCTAAAGATATAGGTTGTAAATCTTCACTATTAACTCCTAGGTATGCCCCAACATAATTTCCAGTAAACTCATTTATTTCAGAAACTGATACCTGAAGATTTATAGAATCTTCTGTAGTTGTATAGTAAGGTGATACAGTTCCTATGTCCGGTGTAACAGAGAGAGCTGGTGCAATAGTATCTAATAATACTAGTATACTTGTTCTAACTATAGTATTTCCGTCCCTATCCTCTGCATACAGACTTACTTCATTAACTCCCTCAGCTACTGATAATGGGTAATTAAATCTATTATTTTCTATTTCTACATCTTCACCATTTATCTTTAAAACTCCCACTGAATCATTAGCTAAACCATTTACAATATACTTACCATCAGCTAACATATCTGCTGAAATAATCATGCCATTAGATATATTAGTAAATTTAACATCTGCATTTGTAACATTTGAAATAACCTCTTCATCTAATCCAAAGTTACCTGCATTATCCATTGTAGCAACTACTACATCATTAGTAGTTTCAAGTGCAAAAGGAATTATAGCATAGTAGTTACCATTAGAATCTTTACTTATATTATCTTCAGATAATACAAGCATTTTATCTCCAATCATAACTACGAAAATATCACTTAATCCTGAAGCTTCATCATTAGACTTCCATTTTAAAACATAGTTAACACTATTATTATCACTTGCAATACTCTCAACTCCAAGAATATCTATTTCTGGAGCAACTGTATCTACCATAATTGGCATATCTAAATTTTGAGGTGTTGCATTTGGTAAATCAACTTTATTAACTACTCTAATATAATAATTACCGTCTTCAACATTTTCATATCTACCAGTATTCATATTATATAATGTTCCATCCCAAGCTCCTTCACTAACTAGCTTAGGACCACTAGTTCCATTAATATATTCTTCAAGAAGATTCTTCCTAACATTATTTTCTTTATATATTTCAGATAAAATATCTCCATTTTGATCTAAAACTTGAATCTTAAGTTCTTTAGAATTTCTAAGCATATATAAATATGGCATTACTTCATCTAAAGTACCATCATTATTAGGAGAGAAGGCCATCTTACTCTTATCAAATACTGTATATTGTCCATTGCTAACTGCTCCAATATAAGATAAATTTTCACCGGAAACTCCAATTAAAGCTGTTTCTGCAGTAATACTAGAAGTTGATCCATCAATGTATTCAGGATCATCTACTATTTTTTCAGCAGACCAATCTCCATAGAAGCCCATAAATGGCATTACTAAAGAAGGTACATTTTCATTACCTACAAATTTTACAAATCCTTCAACAAACTTTTGTGCTGTAACAACTGATGAAAGATTTAAATTGCAAATTACTGTAGCAGTTCCATTCGCTGGTACTGTTACTGATGACTTATCAAAAGTTATTGAAGCACCTTCAAGTTCAACTTCATGAATATATCCAACTTCATCAGTTACCTCACTATATACCTTAACTTCTGGAATAGAATAAGTTATCTCTTCATTTCCATAATTCTTTAAATTTAAGGTAAAGCTTGTATTATTTCCAATTTCCTTTAACGCTACAGATGCTTGTCTATTAGAATTAGTAACTATTACCTTATTATTTATTGCATTTCTTATTTGTAAAAGCCCAGCTCCTTGTCTTCTTGGAGAATAAGGAATTGTTCCATTTCCATACTTGTCAGTCATAGGAACTGATGTATTCATTGCAGTATTCTTTGCAAATGTAACTAAATCTCTTCCTGATAAATTTAGTCCATTAGCTTTAACGCCCTGAATAATTAATGCTTGAGCACCTGAAGTATGTGGTGCTGCCATAGATGTACCACTCATACTTTGATAACTATTATTATTTGCAAGAGAATAAATATCTCCACCTGGTGCAGTTATTTCAGGCTTAAATTCTAGGCTTGATGTTGGGCCCCATGAAGTAAATTGAGACATATCACCCTTATCTATATTTTCGCTTGATAACGCTCCACCTTGCTCAAACTTTATTGTACTATCCCCTGATGTTATTAGAGATTTTAACTTTTCACCATCTGAATATCCTACACTAAATATAGGTTTATCAGCCACAACATTATCAACTGCCATAGAGATAGTTTCATTTCCACCATCTGCATGGTTATATATAATAACTGCCGAAGCACCTGCATTTATAGCATTGTTATATTTTTCTGAAAAACTTATATCTCCCCTAATAATTAAAGCTATTTTACCATCTGAGTTTGTACAATCACTTTCGCTACCTATACCACAATAAACTAATTCATGGTTATTAGATAATGAATCATACTTGCATCCACTTACCTTTGAATATTGAACTTTTCCAGTAGCATTGCCAATTGTTGTATAAGTTAATGCTGGCCCTATTGCTGATGTATTTTCCATGGATGCAACTGATAAAGCATCAGAAGCTGTTGATGGAGAACCTATTAAACCTGTATCAATAGTTCCAAATAAGTTATGAGGTTGTTCCCATGAGCTTGAACTTGTAGATACTTGTGCATTACCAGCTGATATTACACATAAAACACCCTTATCTGTAGCATTCTTTATGGCTACTTCTTGTGGATCATCAGGATCACTAAAACCTGCATCTGATCCTAAGCTCATGTTAATTACATCTGCTCCTAATTTAACAGAGTCTTCAATAGCAGCAATTATATCATCATCATATGCTCCTTTTATTTCAGGATTATTAGAAAATACCTTCATTGCTAGAAGTTGTGCCTCTGGGGCAACCCCCTTAACACCCATTAATCCTTCTACTTCATCTGAGGATCCGTTAGCTCCCACAATTCCAGCTACATGCATACCATGTTCTCCTGCAGCTCCAACATCAATAATGTCATTATTTCCGTCTGCATAGTTATATCCATATGGAATCTTATTGGTAAAGTACTTACCGTAATCAAGTTGTTCAATAGCAGTATTCATATTACTTTGTGTTAACTTAACATCATTATTTGTAACCTTTAAATCCTTATGCCTATAATCAATACCACTATCAATTATGGACACTACCATTCCTTCACCCTTATAACCTAATTCATTCCATACACCAGTAGCTCCTGTTATCTCATCTGCATATGCCATGGTTGGATAATATCTTCTAACCTCAGTTACAGACTTAACTTCTGATATAGATTTAATTTTATCTACATTTTTCCTTGTAGTACTTATTGAGAAACCATTAACTAAATATCCAAAGCTTCTTTTCACCTTTGTTCCTGTTATTGCTTCTACCTTCTTTATAACACTTTGTTGGGCACCTTTAACTGTGTTTTCCTTAGTTTTTACATTAGAATCATAACCATTAGATTCTGAAATAATAGCAGGCGAATCTTTTAATTGAACTATAACTCTAATCTCCTCATTTTCGTCTAGCTTATTGCCATTCTCATCAAAGTCTTTTCCAAATTCACTTTGGCCTTTGCTATGCTCTGAAAGTTCTCCTTGTGATTCTCTCATCTGTTTTAATAACTCAGATTTAAGTTTTGATGCTAAATCTTCTTTAGCACTAATCTTAACTCCATTACCGAGAATCATAGTAGTTCCTAACGCAATAGCCGTAAGCAATGATAAGAACTTCTTGTTTTTCCCCCTCATAATTACCTCCCCATTAATAATATTTATATATAAACATTACTTAAATTAAGTAATGATAATTTTTAATGATGAATAGCAATTAAGCTAGTACATGTTTATTTTTCTATTTTATAATTATACTATTTTTGTTTTATTTTACAATATATGTATTCTAAATCTATCAATAATTTAAGATTATTTTTATATAAGATATTTACCAATCTGTTACCACACACAAAGGTTGGGTTGATATTTATTTTATTTTTCCTATACAGCAAAAAAAGAGAAACTTAAAAACTTCTCTCTTTCTGATATTCAAACTTATATATAACTTTCTACTAATTCTTTATACTTTTCTCTAAGCTTAATAACTTCTTTGTTATTATTTTTCTCTTTTTCATATAATTCTTCTTTACATCTATCTAATTTATTTTTTACATTTCTCACGCTACCTAAAGATGAATCTATTTTGTTACTTACACTTATATCTGTAAATATATTATCAAAGAATACATCTACCAAATAACTTGATTCTATATTATTAAAATTTCCTGATATACTTATCATATTAATATCACTTAGCTCTTTTTCTAGCTTTGTTATAGCATAACCTAATCTCTCTATTTCTTTTTTAGCTGAGTTAACAGCATCATGTTTCATAATAGATGTAATAGCTCCTCCACCTAATACATCCCAAGTTGCCAACCCTGATGCATCATTAAGATATTTTAATGCAGAATTAACTGTAAAATCACAATTAATAGCTTCATCTATTGCTTCTTTTATCTCTATACCTTCTTTTACATATCTGTTTATTGAAGCTTCTATTTCTTCAATCTCTAACCTCTTATTTAAGTCTATTCCCTTTAATAGCTCTGACTTTTCTTGAATAAGCTCTTCATATCTTTCCTCATAATTACTAATAGATTTTATTCTACTTTTTGTAGTTTCTAAATCATTCTTTAACTCTTCAACAGTAACTCTATATTCTTCGTATCTTAACTTTGCCTCTAAATATTCTTGCTCTTCCTTGTATAACTTTTCTTCCCTATAATTAAATATAGTACTTATTATATTAGCCACTGATATTTTATTGAATTTCTCTACATCCTTAAACTCTTTATTCAGCTTTTCTTCTAACCCCTCTAATACCTTATTCTTTCTATAGTAGGTATCTTCTAAAGTAACTAATTTTTCTTCTAAAGTTTCCTTTAATAAAATATTATCCTTACATTCTCTTAGTTCTCTATTAATATCTTCAAACACTTATATCCCCCCTATAACTATTTAATCAACCAGTATACTTTATCATCTGATATGTCATAGCCTAATTTCTTCTGTAAATTTAAAGACTTAATGTTATCTTCTATAACTTGTCCATAAGCATAAGCTCCAGACTTTATTCTTTTGTTTGTAGCTACAGCCTGAAGTCTTAATGCTATACCCCTTCCCCTATATTCAGGTAACACCTCAAGCATACCTATTGAGCCTTCTTTATGATAACCAATAAAACCACATAAATCTCCATCAATAAAAGCTCCATATACTGCCTCATTTCTTATTCTATCTTCTATATATCCATCTAATACAGTTGTAGATTTAGAATATACTTCACTAACTTTATAAGCATAATCTTTTGATAATAGCTTTACTGTCACTTCTGAATTTCCAATATCAATTGGTTCTTCCTTATTATATACTACATTAAAACACACCATCTTTTCATCAAACTTAAATCTATCTTCTAACAACCTAAAATCTAACTCCTTATGACCAACTATCAATTCAGCGTCTTTAGGAATTATATTGACTATATTTTTAGTTATCTTTTCATCTGATGCATACATCATATAAGCTTTAGAGACCTTTTCATATATCAATATTCCTTTCGAAGATAAATAAAGAATCTTTGCACTCCCTCTTCTAATAGGTTCTAGCATATCTACTGTCAACATAAAATTCTTCATTAATAATTCTACTGCTTTTCTCATAACACCCTCTCCTATAAACATATTTTACCACAAAATATTAATATCTTTTATAAACTTTTAATATAGGTAAATACTATGCAAATTTGTTAAATAAAAAAGAAGTCATCTCTTGATAACTTCCCTTTAACTGTTATTTCCTTTTTTAATAGTTAACCATAATAGAATTAAAGCAATTATAGTAATTATAAGTTTAATACTACCTTCATTTGTATTTATGAATTCATAACTTACCAAAGCCTCTAAGGCTATTGAAGGTATCTTTCCTAAAAAAGTTGTTACAACAAATATAAATGAATTTACACTGCTTAATGCTGCTCCTAAAGTTATAAATCCTGAAGGAATAAATGGTATTAATCTTCCTTCAAAAATAAGAACACCAGCTTTCCACCCTTTACTCTTTACTAAATTATCAACTAACCTATACTTTCCTAATATAGAGGTAATACTTTTTTTTAAACCTAACCTATAAACTTTAAAGCTTATATATCCCCCTATACTTTCACCAAGTAAGGATATTATAAATCCCCAAATTGGTCCAAAAAATATAATATTAGCTCCAGTTACAAATATGGATGGAACTACTCCTAGTAAAGCAATTATAATACTAATTATTATTGATATAAAAATTGCAAATTCTCTATATTGTCCTAAAATCTCTAATACACTATCAATACTAAACATTTTCTAATATATCAATTACATCTAATAAACTTTCGCATATTCTATATGATTTAGATTTCATATTTTCATCTGGCTCCTTCATATCTGGAATATTTACTCCTAACATTCCTGCACTATAAGCTGCCTCTATTCCAGCACCCGAATCCTCTAGAACCATACACTCTTTTGGTTCTACTCCTAGCTTTTCTGCAGCTTTTAAGAATATCTCTGGGTCTGGCTTAGAATTTACAACTTCATCCCCACAGATAACATAATCTGCTTTTTCTAATACACCGCCTAATTTAAGTAAATACTCTGCTCTATCTCTTGAAGTAGAAGTAGCAACAGCAACCTTATACCCATTCTCCTTAAGGTAATTTAAAAGTTCATGAATTCCTCTTTTTAGTGGTATACCATCTTTTTCAATAGCCTTCATTTGATGCTTTATCTTTTTCTCATATAAGCTTTCTAGCGGAAAATCTTCACCGAATTTTTCTATCATAAGCTTTCCAAATCCCTTAAGATTTCTTCCAATTAAAGTACAGTAGAAAGCTCTATCCATCTCATATCCTATTTCTGCACAAATATCTCTCCATGCATTAAATGATAGTCTTTCTGTATCAAAAATAAGACCATCCATATCAAATATTACGCCATTCACCCTTCTCATATATAGCCTCCTTAGTTTATCTGAGTTTATTTATTACTTGAAAGATATGAATTTATAAATAAATCAATATCTCCATCCATTACTCCGTTAACATTAGATGTTTCCACATTAGTTCTATGATCCTTAACCATGCTATAAGGATGGAATACATAAGATCTTATTTGACTTCCCCATCCCATATCCTTTAAATCTCCAGTTAAGTCTTCTATTTTTTCTTTATGTGCTCTTTCTTTTAACTCTATTAACTTTGCCTTTAACATAGCCATAGCAGTATCTCTATTAGCAAATTGACTTCTTTCATTTTGGCATTGTACAACTATTCCAGTTGGAATATGAGTTATTCTTACTGCTGATTCTGTTTTATTAACGTGTTGACCACCAGCTCCACCTGATCTATAAGTATCTATCTTTAAGTCATCCGACTTTATATCAATATCTTGTTCTTTTGTAAGCTCTGGTAATACTTCAAGTGAAGCAAAGGATGTTTGTCTCTTACCATTAGCATTAAAAGGAGATATTCTTACAAGTCTATGAACGCCTTTTTCAGCTTTTAAATATCCATAGGCATTCTCACCTTTAACTCTTAGGGTAACGCTCTTTATACCAGCTTCATCACCTTCTAATAAGTCTAAAGTTTCAACCTTATACCCTTTCTTTTCACACCATCTTGTATACATTCTAAGAAGCATTTCAGTCCAATCATTAGCATCTGAACCTCCTACTCCTGCATGCAAAGTTAAGATGGCATCATTACCGTCATATTCTCCTGATAATAATATCTCTATTTTATATTGATAAAGTTCCTTTTCCAATTCCCTTACTTCAGAGATTATTTCTTGTGCTGACTCTTCATCATCCTCTTCCATAAGCTCATAAAGAACATCTATATCCTCAACTCTTCTTACAAAATCATCATGTCTAGAAACTTTATCTTTAATTCTTTTACTTTCTTTTGTAACTTCTTCTGCCCTTTTTATATCATCCCAAAATCCATTTTCCTGCATTTGAAGTTCTAATTCTTTTAATTGTTTTTCTAAAGCTTCCTTGTCAAAGTGAAGCCCCCATTTCCTCTATAGTCTCTTTTAAGCTAGGAACCTTACTCATTTCCTTTTCTAGCTCAATTATCATATAATCATCTCCTTCACTATTAAAAAGGCTAACCATCAAATGGTTAGCCTATACATATTCTATGCTTCTCTTCCACAGCAGTTCTTATACTTTTTACCACTACCACATGGACATGGTTCATTTCTACCAATTTCTATTTTCTTTCTTACAGGCTCTCTCTTTGTTGACTTTGAATCCCCATCAGCTCCTGCATGAACAGCTGAAGTTTCCTTAGCTACTCTTTCTCTTTCTGGAGCCTTTTCCATTTGAACATGGAAGATATATTTAACTGTATCAGTTTTGATTCCTTGAATCATTTCATCAAACATTTGACTACCTTCCATTTGATAAGCTTGAACAGGATCTTGTTGCTTAAATGCTCTTAATCCCATACCTTGCTTTAAGTGGTCCATGTTATCAATATGATTCATCCACTTTGAATCAACTGTTCTAAGAAGAATTACTCTTTCAATTTCTCTCATCTTTTCAGAACCAAATTCTTCTTCTTTTCCATTGTAAATTTCAGTTGCTATATTCTTATACTTTTCAATGATTTCATCATTAGTAATCTTCATTAATTCTTCAACAGTTACTCTGTTATCTGGAACACATATATCATCTAAATATGCTATAAGCTTCTTCATTTCAACTTCAACATCGTCACCCTCAACACCATTTAAGTGGCTTAATACGGCATTTGAGATGACATCTGAAGTCATATTTAGAATTTGATCCTTTAAGTCTTCGCCTTCTAAAACTTGTGCTCTTTGCTTGTAGATAACTTCTCTTTGCATATTCATAACATCATCATATCCTAATAATGTTTTTCTTATGTTAAAGTTATTACCTTCAACCTTCTTTTGAGCATTTTCTATTTGCTTAGTAATTATCTTATTTTCTATAGCATCATCTTCTTCTAATCCTATCTTATCAACAACTGCTTGAATCTTATCAGAACCAAAGATTCTCATTAAGTCATCATCTAATGATATATAGAATGTAGAAGAACCTGGATCTCCTTGTCTTCCTGAACGCCCTCTTAATTGGTTATCAATTCTTCTAGACTCATGTCTTGCAGTACCAATGATCTTAAGACCACCAACTTCAACTACACCTTCTCCAAGCTTAATATCAGTACCTCTACCAGCCATGTTAGTAGCTATAGTTACCATCCCTAACTCACCTGCATGGGATATGATTTCTGCTTCTTGTTCATGATACTTAGCATTTAATACTTGGTGAGGAATTCCTCTCTTTTTAAGTATTTTTGATAATTCTTCTGACTTTTCAATACTTACAGTACCAACAAGAATTGGTTGACCTGTCTTATGAGTTTCTATTATATCCTCAACTATTGCATTAAACTTACCTTTTTCATTTTTAAATACAAGGTCTGCATTATCTACTCTTTGTACTGGTCTATGTGTTGGAACAACTATAACATCTAGTCCATAAATTTCTCTAAATTCATTTTCTTCTGTTAACGCTGTACCTGTCATACCTGATAATTTATTATACATTCTAAAGTAATTTTGGAATGTAATTGTAGCTAAAGTCTTAGATTCTCTTGCAATCTTAACTCCTTCTTTAGCTTCAATAGCTTGATGAAGACCATCTGAATATCTTCTACCTTCCATAAGTCTTCCTGTAAATTCATCAACTATGATAACTTCTCCATCCTTAACCATGTAATCCTTATCTCTTCTCATAGAGTAGTTAGCTTTTAAGGCTTGAGTTACATAGTGTTGAAGAGCCATATTGTCAGCATCTGCATAGTTATCTAGCTTAAATGCTCTTTCTGCTTTTTCTACACCTGCATCAGTTAACATAACTGCATTAGCTTCTTCATCTATTGTATAATCTTCTTCTTCTCTTAAAGTCTTTACAAAGTAATCTGCTACTTTATAGAATTCAGTTGATTTTTCACCTGCTCCTGAAATTATAAGTGGTGTTCTAGCTTCATCGATAAGAATAGAGTCAACCTCATCCACTATACAGAAGTTAAGTTGTCTTTGTACTCTTTCCTCTTTGTAAATAACCATGTTATCTCTTAAGTAGTCAAAACCAAATTCATTATTTGTTCCGTAAGTAATATCAGAACCATATGCCTCTCTTCTTTGGTCATTTGTAAGTTCATGAACAATAACACCTGTAGTTAAACCTAAAAAGTTGTAGATTTGTCCCATCCACTCCATATCTCTTTTTGCAAGATAATCATTAACTGTTATTATGTGAACTCCATTTCCAGATAAGGCATTTAAATACGCAGGTAATGTAGCAACTAAGGTTTTACCTTCACCAGTTTTCATTTCCGCAATTCTTCCTTGGTGAAGTACAATTCCCCCAATAAGTTGCTCTCTATAATGTTTCATTTGAAGAACTCTCCAAGATGCCTCTCTAACAGTTGCAAAAGCTTCTACTAGTATATCATCAAGAGTTTCTCCATTTGCTAATCTCTCTTTAAACTCAACAGTTTTATTCTTTAATTCTTCATCTGTTAACTTAGACATTGACCCATCTAAAGCTTCAATCTTATCAACAATAGGTTTTATTCTATTAACTTCTCTTTCACTGTATGACTTGAACAATCCTCCAAAAAGTCCCATAATTTCATCCTTTCAACTATATTATTAATAACGTTACTATATAATTTCATATTCTAATTTCTATATTTATAAATTATACCATTGTAACTTATATATATACAACAATTATAACTATTTATTAACATAAATGCAAAAACTCCATAGAGCCTTTGGATTTCTCCTTAACCCTATGGAGTATACACGCTTTATTTATATTCTGGTTCTATTAAACCATAATTTCCATCTTTTCTTTTATAAACAACACTTACGTTGTTTGTATCAGCATCTTGATATACAAAGAAGCTATGTCCTAATAATTCCATTTGTAGTACAGCTTCATCCGCAGACATTGGTTTTACATTGAAAGACTTAGTCTTTACAATTCTTGAGGTATCTTCATCAGTATCTTCATTCTTAAATTCTAGTGAATTAAATTCTGGATACCTTAATGACCCTGAATTATTCTTTCTAGAAAGCTTGGTTCTTTGTTTTCTTATTTGTCTTACAAGCTTCTCTTCTACAAGGTCAATTGACTTATACATGTCGTCTGTGACTTCTTCTCCTCTTAGAATAACCCCGTTAAATGGAATTGTCACTTCTACTCTTTGTCTATTCTTTTGTACACTTAATGTAGCTCTTGCTTCTACATTAGGTCCAAAATACTTTTCTAGCTTAGAAATCTTTTTTTCTACCATTTCCTTTAACGCAGGTGTTAATTCAATATTTTTTGCTATTACTGTCACTTTCATAAGCCCAGCCCCTCTCATAATTATTATGATTCTTTAGACCTTTATTAAGTTGTTTTTTATATTTTAATTTTACATAACATCTGAAAATATAGCAACTTTAAATTTTCAGAATATTCTCTTACTTCAATCATACTACTTCAACTATCTTAATATTCCTCTTTTTTTTGCAAAATATGTATACATTTTATCATTTGACATAATGCACTAATTATCTAATAAATAATTATACTCAAAACTCTGCTAACAGCATTTTTATTGAAGATACAAAAGTTCATATTGGACAATTAACTAATTATTTCAATAGGTTTAGCTAAGAAACCACTGCAATCAGCTTGCCCATTTTTCACAAACTTTACTATATCAAAATTTCCACCTTATCCTTATTATCTATCTTATCTATTTTATCTTTATTCTCTCTTACATTCTTAACTTTTTCAGGCAATAAAAAAAGAGCAGCATCACTACTACTCTTGTTAAGCTAGCTGACCTGGTCTTTGCCCCCACACTCGCCTACTGGAGATTTCGCTACCCAGAATTACCCTCTCACTACTAACCCTCTCAATTAAAATTGGTAGGACTTACTTCTATACCGCACCATGCTCATCAAAACTTTGTTTGAGTTACGTGGATCGTTTTGCCTGCGACTAGCCTCGACTTTCAACCACAGACCTAGCTTACATTAATATTATACATACGATTTTGCCATAGTCAACAATTTTATTTGAACAACCCCTGCTTCTTTTAATACTCGCTCTGCTTCATGAAGAGTTGCACCTGTTGTAATTACATCATCCAATATTATAAATTTCTTTCCTTTTACTTCTTCTCTATTAATAACTTCAAATACACCTTTAATATTTTTTAATCGCTCTTCTCTTTTTAAAGTCTTCTGTATCTTGTTATCTTTCACCCTTTTTAAGGTATTTAATATGGTAAAATTATTTCTTAATCCTAATTCCTTAGCTAAATACTCACATTGGTTAAAACCTCTTATCTTAAGACTTTCTTTTCCTATAGGAATATATGTTATTATATAATCCTTTTCTATAAAATTAACCAGTCTTTCCTCAACTAGCTTAATTAGTTCTTCTCCTGCATCAAATCTTCCCTTAAATTTAAACTTTAATATTAATTCCTTTAATACACCTTTATAATATCCAAGACAAAGCTCCCCATTATCACAATATGTAATTGAAAATTTACATTTATGACATAAACCATAGGTATTTTCTTCACCACATACTATACACTTACTATCCCTTGGATAAATTATTTCCAATAAACTTCTTTTTATTATTGATAAAACCTTTATAATCCTTTTTCCCATAACATCTTATTAAAATCTCTAGATACATCCCTAACCCTATCTATAGTATTATTTACTTCATTTGCTATAAATAATATCTCTGAAGTTTTACTTAATGTTTTTGATATTTGACCACATATATACATAAGTTGTTTATAGCTATACTCATTACTGTCTGCAAATAGTACTATAGCATCTCCAATGTTAGTCCCCTCTAAAGATATCTCCTTAAAATCTGTTATTATAAATGTTGCCTTATCTTTTACTTTTAAAACATTTATCTTATTACTTTTATCTTTGTATACTTTTTTTATTTGAACCTTATTTAATTTAAGCTTATTTAAATAATATTCATATACATTTTCTAAAGCTTCACTATTAGGAACATATATGACTAAATTTCTTTTATTATCCTTAAACCATTTTATATAATCATATAAAATATATGGAATATCCTTATTTAAATCAATTCTAGTATTTATAACTCTAGGCTCTATAAATGGCTTTTTAGTAACTATAGGAGTACATTCTATTTTATCTCCTAACATAGTTACCTCTTCTAAGGAATATACTATTATTCTTTCTGACTTGCTAATTATAAAGTTATAAATATCTCTTAACTTTCTATTATCTATAGTAGAAAAATTTGATATATCATCTAAAATAACTAAATCGTATTTTCCTTCTATATCCTTTATATGTTTATACTTTACAAAGTTAATATCGCATTCTCCAAGACCACTTTCTAATTTACAATAAGTCATATGTTTATACTTATTACTTAATCCATCTAATAGTTTCTTTTCTTGATACCCTTCATCTGATATATATAAAACTTTCTTTCTCATGGAAATAAAATAGCTTACTATATCTACAAAAATTGTATTTGTATTAAAAGGACATGTACTTATAGATAAAGTTTTTATACCACTTTTATACCAACTATATATTCTTCTAGAAATATCTACTATCTCTTCTGATATATTTTTATTAAATATAACCATATTACCCTCTCTTTTTTTATTCTATTACATCACTATTAAGTAAATCTTTTATTCTGTTCTCTAGTGATGAATATCTCTCAGTACTATTAGTGTTTGTAACCATGTATTGAAGTGCCCTTGGATATCCAACCACTGTTACTAGATCCTTTGCTCTGGTTATTCCAGTATATATTAAATTTCTATTCATCAAGAAAGGTGATCCCATAAATGATGGAATAATTACAACCTTAAATTCACTTCCTTGACTTTTATGTATTGTAATTGCATAAGCCAATTCTAATTCATCAATATTTTCAGCATCGTATATTACCTTTTTTTCGTCATCAAATATTACTGTAATACTTCCTCTTTCGTTATCAATACTTTGAATAAATCCCATATCTCCATTAAATACACCTTCACCATCAAGATCTCCCTTGTCACTTATAGAAGTCCACTTTATTAAGTAATTATTCTTAGTTTGCATAACCTTATCCCCTTCTCTAAGAACAAGATTCTTTATCTTTTTCTCTTTTTTATCCTTTGAGGGTGGATTTAATATTTCTTGTATTTTTTCATTCAAATTTATTATTCCTAAAACTCCTTTTTTCATAGGACTTAAAACTTGAATATCTCTTCTTCTATCCCATGACTTATTGAAGTTTGGCAATCTCCTATTAACTAAGTCTAAAGTAACAGAAAGTATATTATCTATATTCTCTTCCTTTAAAAAATAAAAATCTTTATTCTTTTGATTCAAATATGGCATCTCTCCATTATTTATTCTATGTGCATTAGTGATAATTAAACTCTCGGCTCCCTGTCTAAATATTTCTTTTAATCTAACAACCTTGATTAAACCACTATTTATTAAATCCTTTAATACATTTCCAGGCCCTACTGATGGTAATTGATCAACGTCTCCCACTATAATAAGCCTTGTTCCAACTCTTATGGATTTTAATAAGCTGTGCATTAAAAATATATCTATCATAGAAGCTTCATCTATTATTACTACATCTCCATCTAAGGGTTCATCTGATTCATCATCTAAAGGTGTATCCTCATCCCCAGCCCCTATATCTAATAATCTATGTATGGTTTTTGCTTCTCTTCCAGTTGATTCAGTCATTCTCTTAGCCGCTCTTCCTGTTGGGGCTGCTAAAAGTACTTTCATTCCCTCATTTTCATAAATTTCAATTATGCTTTTTATAATTGTTGTTTTACCTGTTCCTGGACCTCCAGTTATTATTTCTATTCCATCAGTAAAAGCTCCAATAATAGCTTCCTTCTGAGAGTCTGCAAAGTTAATACCACTTTTCTTTTCAAACAAAGAAATTTCAAATTCTATATCTGTATTTATAGTTTGATAGTTTTGAATTGATAACCTTGCTATTCTTTCTGTTATACCTAATTCACTATAATAAAATATAGGTATAAATACACATTCTATATCATTTATTTTTTGTACTATTAGCTTTTTCTCTAAAAATGCATTATATATATTTCCTTCTATTAGTTCTTCCTTAACCAATAAAAGTTCTTTAGTTTCTTCTATAACCTTATTCTTAGGCATATATGTATTTCCAGCAGCACAGAATCTATTTATTACGAAGTCTATTCCACTCTTTATTCTAGAATCAGACTCTCTATTTATTCCTATCATTGACCCAATTCTATCTGCTGTAGCAAAACCTATTCCTTTTATTTCTCTACAAAGAATATAGGGGTCCTTCTGAACAATTTCTTTAGCATTAGGTCCAAATCTTTTATATATTTTTAAACACTGCCCATGAGTTATGCCAAAGCCTTGAAAATATATCATTATATCTTTTAAATCATGTTGTTCTAAATATGATTCATAGATAATGCTAAATTTCTTTTCTCCAATACCATCAATCTCTTTTATTCTTTCAATATTATTATCTAATATATCCATGGCCTCTTCACCAAAATGGTCAATGATTTTTTTTGCTGTAACAGGACCAATTCCTCTAATTATTCCAGATGATAAATACTTCTCTAAACCATCTATTGTAGTTGGCATAATCTCTTCACATTTACTAATACTAAACTGTTTACCAAATTGTTTATGCATTATCCAAGTACCAGTTAACTTTACATGTTGACCTTCTCTTAAGTAAGGAATTGTTCCTACAGCTGTTATAGGCTTATTCTCTATATTAATTTTAGATACTACATATCCTGTATCACCACTTTTAAAAAGTATTACTTCAACAAAGCCTTCTAAGACTTCCATATTATCTCTCCATATCCAATAAACTTATTTTTATTCTTGACTATATATATTATAATTATATCATAGGATTATAAAGTTTCTAAAAATTGATGGAGGTGTTTTAATGCTAATAAAAAATTGTAATATTATTTATTTAGACAAAATTGAAAAAGGTTCTGTACTAATTGAAAACGGAAAGATTAAAGAAATTAACCCTTCTAACGTTAACGATACAGAAGTTATAGATGCTGAAGGTTTATACCTTTCACCAGGATTTATTGATGTTCATATTCACGGTGCTGGTGGTTGCGATACCATGGATGGTACTGTTGAATCTATAAATACAATTGCAAAAACAATAGTTGAACATGGTACAACATCTTTTACACCAACTACAATGACAGTTGCTGCTGAAGATATCAGAAAATCTATGAAAGTTATTAAAAAGCTTAAAGAAGAAGGAACTGAAGGTGCTAATGTATTAGGAGCTCACTTAGAAGGACCTTTCATAAGCCCAAAAGCAATTGGTGCTCAAAATCCAAACTTCTTACTTGCGCCATCAGTAGAAAACTATAACAAAATAGTTGGTGACTATGGTGATGCTGTTGTATCTATCACAATGGCTCCTGAAGTTGAAGGTGCAAAAGAATTAATAAAGTATCTTTCTGACAATGGTGTTACAGTATCTATGGGGCACACAAAAGCTACTTATGATGAAGCTATAGAGGGAATAAAATGTGGTGCATGCCACTCAACTCACCTTTACAACGCAATGACTCCTTTTACTCATAGAGAACCAGGTGTTGTAGGTGCTACATTCGATACTGATATAACTACAGAAACAATTTCTGATGGTATCCATATTTCTTACCCTGCTTTAAGAACAGCCTATAAGCAAAAGGGAACTGATAAAGTTTTATTAGTTAGTGATGCTATGGAAGCTTGTGGTATGCCAGATGGCCAATATTCTTTAGGTGGTCAAGATGTTATAGTTAAAAATGGTGCTGCAAGATTATTAGATGGAACTTTAGCTGGTTCTGTTCTTACTCTTGATAAAGCTGTTAAGAATATATATAGCAACTCAAATTATCCTTTAAATGAAGTTGTAAGAATGGCTACTTACAATGGTGCAAAACACTGTCATGTTGAAGATCATAAAGGTTTGATAAAAGAAGGTTATGATGCTGACCTTATATTATTTAATGAAGATATAGAAATTCAAAAAGTTTTCGTTAAGGGAAAAAAAGTTTATAATAAATAATAAAAAGACTTATTGCAAATTATTGCAATAAGTCTTTTTTCTATAATAATTTTTTAATTTCTTCAACCTTGTTTAATTGTTCCCATGGAAGATTTAAGTCTGTTCTTCCAAAATGTCCATAAGCAGCAGTTTGCTTATAGATTGGTCTTCTTAAATCTAACTCTTTAATTATTGCACCTGGTCTTAAGTCAAATACCTTTTCAACTATATTAATTATAGTTTCTTCATCAACTTTTCCAGTTCCAAATGTCTCAACTTCTATTGATACTGGCTTTGCAACACCTATAGCATAAGCTAATTGTATTTCAAGCTTATCTGCAAGGCCAGCGGCTACTAAGTTTTTAGCAACCCATCTTGCTGCATACGCTGCTGATCTATCAACCTTTGTTGGATCTTTTCCTGAGAATGCTCCACCACCGTGTCTTCCCATTCCTCCATAAGTATCAACTATTATCTTTCTTCCTGTTAATCCCGAATCTCCTTGAGGCCCCCCTACAACGAATCTTCCAGTAGGATTTATATAATATTTAGTGTTTTCATCTAATAATTCAGCTGGAACCACTTCTCTTATTACGTATTCCATTAAATCTTTTTCTATTTGTTCTAAAGTAACTTCTTCACCATGTTGAGTAGAAATAACTATTGCATCTATTCTCTTAGCTGTGTTATTTTCATATTCAACTGTTACTTGTGTTTTACCATCTGGTCTTAAATAATCTAGTGTTCCATTCTTTCTAACTTCAGTAAGTCTTCTAGAAAGTCTGTGAGCCATAGCTATTGGTAGTGGCATAAATTCTGGAGTTTCATTTGTTGCAAAACCAAACATCATACCTTGGTCTCCAGCACCTACTGCTTCAACATCATCCTTATCACCCTTTTTAGATTCTAAAGCTTCATCTACTCCCATTGCTATATCAGCTGATTGTTCATCTATAGTAGTCATAACTGCACATGTATCACAGTCAAATCCATACTTAGCTCTATCATAACCTATTTCTCTTATTGTTTCTCTAACAACTTTAGGAATGTCAACATAACAATTTGTTGTTATTTCCCCCATTACCATTACTAATCCTGTTGTTGTACATGTTTCACATGCTACTCTTGCATTTGGATCCTTTGATAAAATCGCATCTAACACTGCATCAGATATTTGATCACATATTTTATCTGGATGTCCTTCTGTTACTGACTCTGATGTAAATAATCTTTTCATAATTTGTCTTCTCCTTCCAAATGTTTTTAGGCAATAAAAAAACCCTTCGATAAGAAGAGACTTTACTATATAATCTCTCTCATCTCGTAGATAAAAAATCTACAGGAATTGGCACCTTGTAATATAACAGGTTGCCGGGTTTCATCGGGCCCTTTCCCTCCACCTCTCTTGATAAGAGTTTTTTATTTAATTTTTGCAAACTTATTGTAACATATTATTTTTTTTAACTCAATAGTATTTATTATATAATTTCAACTTTTATCCACAGAAGCTTTTTTTCTATCCACAGATTTTATTAACTTAATACACATTATCAACTTTTAAGGAATAAAAAATGTGGAGTAGATATTTATTTTACTTGTTCCGTCACAAAACTCCAAGTCACACGGAAATAAATATCCCCCCTCTCATACTATTAGAATTTTATACTTTTATAGACATTAAAAAAAGCAAGTAAACTTGCTTTTAAATGGTGGAGGAGGACGGATTCGAACCATCGAAGCGAATCGCAACAGATTTACAGTCTGCCCCCTTTGGCCACTCGGGAACTCCTCCATTTGGAGCTGGCAATAGGAATCGAACCTACAACCTGCTGATTACAAGTCAGCTGCTCTACCGTTGAGCCATGCCAGCATATTATATTTATTTTTTAAGTTTTAAATGGTGGGCACAACAGGGATCGAACCTGTGACCCCCTGCTTGTAAGGCAGGTGCTCTCCCAGCTGAGCTATGCGCCCATTTAAATGGTGGAGGAGGACGGATTCGAACCATCGAAGCGAATCGCAACAGATTTACAGTCTGCCCCCTTTGGCCACTCGGGAACTCCTCCATTTTTTAGTTTTCTTCAAATGCTGTAAGCACCGAATCAACAATAGTTAGTATATATTCTATGCTCTTATATTTCAACTCTCAAATGAATGCATATATCAAGATTATCCTTAATTTACTCTACATCTATCGGTTTTACTCTCATTTAATATTACATCCGTTTTTTCTACACATTTTCTTTGATATTATTAAAATTTACATATGGAGATAATATACTCTTTATTTTCTCATAATCCTCACTACTTAATCTAGTCTTTAAAACTGATATAGCATTTGTAATTCCACTTTCCTTATCTTCACTATTTATAGCATCTTCTATCATACCTATATCACTTGTTGACATTGTTGTAATAACCTTTTTTAGTTCTTCATAATCTTTCCTAGGCATTTCATTATATATATCCTCTACACTTACCTTTAATATAGGATTTACATCAACAGATACTTCTTTACTTTCCTCTTTTTTCTTGCTCTCCACTTCTTTTTCATCATTTTCACTTTTAACATCTTCATTTGTAACTCCACCTAAGTTCACAATATCTGCTACTGACTTTGGTTCCCATATAAAAATAGTATATATAGTAATAAAACTTGCCAAAAAAATTACTAATCCAACAAAAACTTTTTTCATTTTTTTCACTCCCTTCATATTTGATTTATTGCCACTTAGCATTTTTTTATTCTTATATACTATTTATTAACTCCCACTCATATATTATTGAAGGGGGTGTTATGGCTTGAATAAAAGGAAGGTTCATTATAGATCTGCACTTGCTTATTATGAAATTGCAGAAGGAATAAAAGATTTTATAAAGGATAATACAGCTATAGTTTGTATAGGAACTGATAAATGTATTGGAGATTGTTTAGGACCTTTAGTTGGTACTATATTAGAAGAGAATCTCTTTCCTTTACCAATCTATGGTACTATATCAAATCCCATTCATGCTTTAAATATAGATAAACGATTGGAAGAGATAAATAAATTACACCCTGATGCTTGCATAATCGGTATTGATGCTTGTTTAGGTGAAAATAAATCAATAGGTGAAATTCATACTAGAGACTATGCTATACATCCTGGAAAAGGAGTAGGAAAGACACTTCCTGATGTAGGTATGGCCTCTATAATAGGTATAATAGACTCAAGTGATAATGCTGACTTCTTTTCTTCTAGATCTATTCGCTTATCTCTAGTTCTAGATATGGCCAAAGTTATTTCAAGAGGAATTATACATGCATATTATTTAAACAAAGGAATAAATTTAAAAACATAATAATTTTCTTATATATAAAAAGTGAGAAACTCTATAAAGCTTCTCACTTTTTATGTTACTCTATTAAAATTACTTCTTGATTATTCAAGTTATTATCCAACTTATCAAAATAAGCAAGAACCTTTCCAGTTCCTTCTGCAACACATTCAACTGAGTCAGCTGCAACTATAGCACTTACTCCAGTTTCAAATTCAATAAGCTTGTCTAATCCGTCTAATAAAGCACCTCCACCAGTTAAAAGGATTCCCTTTTCTATAATATCTGCCGCTAATTCTGGAGGAGTTTTTTCTAACACTGCTTTTACAGCCTCTACTATTAAAGTAACAGGTTCTTGTAATGCTTGTCGAATTTCTTCAGTTGTTATTTCTACCTCATCTGGTAAACCAGTAACTAAATTTCTACCCTTCATACTTGAAGTTAAATTTCTGCCCCCTTTAAAGGCTGAACCTATTGTAACCTTTAATTCTTCTGCAGTCTTTTCTCCTATCATAATTTTATGTTTACTTCTTACATACTTTATGATAGCTTCATCAAATTTATCTCCAGCACTCTTTATTGATGATTTAACAACGATACCACCAAGAGAAATTATAGCTATATCACATGTCCCCCCACCAATATCAACTACCATTGATCCATTTGGCTTTGTTATATCTAATCCTGCACCAATTGCTGCTGCTAAAGGCTCTTCTATCAGATTAACTCTCTTTGCTCCGGAATTTCTTGCTGCATCTATTACGGCTCTTCTCTCTACTTCTGTAGCCTGTGAAGGAATGCAAACCATTACCTTAGGAGCAACCATATTTTTCTTACCAACAGCTTTAACTATAAATGCCTTTAACATTTTTTCAGTTACATCATAATCAGAAATAACCCCGTCTCTTAATGGACGAACTGCTACTATATTTCCTGGTGTTCTTCCAATCATCTTTCTTGCTTCTTCCCCAACAGCCAATACCTTATTATTAATTTTGTTTATAGCAACAACTGATGGTTCTTTTAAGATAATACCTTTACCTTTTTCATAAACAAGCACAGTAGCTGTACCTAAGTCTATTCCCAGCTCTACCCCTGATCTCCAAAACCACATTTTTTTCACTCCCATATATAAAAATTACATTTAGATAACAATTTCTTCAAAATTCTGCCTATTCTTTATTATATATGGAATATTCCTATCATTCAATAGCTTTATACTTTAATTTAGTGGCTTTTCCGCCTCTAATATGTCTTTCTGCTTTATTAAGTTCTAAAATACTATGAGTTTTTTCTGCAATAATTGGATTTATTTTTGGTAATCTCTCTGTCATATCTTTATGAATTGTACTTTTACTTACTCCAAAAACTTTAGCAGTTTTCCTAATAGTAGCTTTTGAATCAATTATATATTGTGCTACCTCAAGAACTCTTTCTTCAATATAGTCTTTCAAAATGCTACCTCCTTCATTTTTTATTTCTTTATTCTTTTTAATTATTGACCAGTCATTCCTTTTTCAAGGAATGACTGATTAATATTATTTCTAACAAATTACTTTAGCTTATATGAAAAATACTTTAATGGATCTACTTGTTTTCCTTGTGAATTTATTACTTGTATATTTAAAAATTCACCAAACTTATCTCCAAATATCTTTACAGTATTTCCAACTTTACCGATAACAGTGCTTGATGTTACCTTATCTCCAGCCTTAACATTAACTTTAGGATCAAGATTAGCATAAACAGTCTTTAATCCATTAGCATGCTTGATAACAACTCTTGTTCCTTCTTCAACATCGCCAACACCTACTGTTTCTACAACACCTTCTGCTGCTGCTTTTACTTCCGAACCTATCTTAGATTTAATATTTACTCCAGATAAAACACGTTGATTTCCTTCATCATCAATAATTTGAGGAGTTGTCTTAAACTCTCTAATTAAAGTTCCTGAGATTGGATTAACAAATTTCACTTCCGTAGTATTTGATACAGCAGTAGTCTTTTCGGTATTCTTATTAGTTGTACTCTCCACTCTTTCTGCATTTTGCATGTTATTACTTACATTTTTATCATCAACATTCAACGAAATTTCTTTATTATTCTCTTCTTTTTTAGGATCTGTTTGTAAATTACGTGATTTCTTAAAATATACAGTTCCAAGTGTTGTGATAATACACAAACATAGGAAAAGTACTACGTAAAAACCCTCCTTCCTAAAAAAATCTTTTACCTTTTGTAAATTATTTTTGTCCATATAAACACCTCCTTTTTCTATTGTTTCCTTTTTGTATAAAATAATACATATTATCCATATTTTATTTATTTTTATTTTAAAAAAATAAGGATATAAAATAAGCCTTTGACTTATCTTATATCCTTACCTTATTAAAAGTTTTTAATCGCTATTTATATACTATTTTTTCAATTTCTATTCCTGAATAATAATGTTTTAATATATCTTTATAATTCTTTCCGTCCTTGCCCATAAAGTTTGCTCCCCATTGGCTCATTCCAACTCCATGCCCATAGCCTTTACAATTAATTTTAACCACATCATTACCATACTCTATTGTAAAATTTGATGACCTAAGATCAAATAATTTTCTAAAATCAATTCCCGAAATTGTTTTTTCTCCTAATGCTATACTTTTTACATACTCCGCATTAGTTCTAGACTCTATCTTTACCTTATCTTTTAAATTTGTTTTTGTAACTCCAGAATCCTTATATGTTTTATTTATTGTATTTACAAATTCATCAAATCCAATTTCCTTTGTTGTACTATATTTTGTAGCATCTTCATCCCAAGAACTATCTACTGATTTTAAATAAGGAATATCTCCTGAGAACACTTCTAAGGAATCCTCTGTCTTACCTCCACTTATAGCAAAGAATTGAGGATACTTAACTATCTCATCGCCATATATCATAACCTCACCCTCTGTAGCTTTAACAGAGCTAACAATCTTCTCCCAATAAGTTTCTGCTTTCGCACTTTCCCACTTCTGCATTCTTTCATCCTTACTCATATAGGCCTGACAGTGAGTTGATGAACAAATTTCTGCTCCATGCTCTTTAGCTGATTTACAAGGAGAAATTCTCTTAGAAAAATAAAAAGTTCTAGCTGCTATAGATTGAGCCTTTATTGCCTCTTCATTAAATTCTGCAGGCATTTCTGCAGCTACTACTCCAACTATATAATCTTCTAAACTTATTTCTTCTACCTTTCCTGTGATAGTATTATATACCTTTACTTTATCATCGCCCTTAACTATTACCCCTTCATCTTTAACATACTTTATAGTATCATCGCTAAGTTCAAAAGAGCTTGTACGTTTAAATGGAGATGCAATGAATATACTACAAATTATTATTGTAAAGGAAATTATAAATATGGTTATATAAGAAATAACTTTAAATTCATTTTTCGCACCATTATAATTCATTTCTCCCTCCTAAAAAATAATTTCCTTTAATTATATGCTTACATAATTTTACTTATCACTACTCTCAATAAGCTTTATTATTTTCTAATATATACATAAGAATATATATTTATATATTTTTGCATAAAAGAAGCTACATCTTAACGATATAGCTTCTTTATAAAAAAATTATAATTCCTTTTTAATACTTAATTCTTTCAATATCAGCTCCAAGACCTCTGAATTTCTTTTCAATATCTTGATAACCTCTATCTATATGATAAATATCTCCTATTTCTGTTGTTCCTTCAGCTACTAATCCAACCAATATCATAGCAGCTCCTGCTCTTAAGTCTGTAGCTTTAACCTCACATCCAGTTAGTTTGTTAACACCTTCAATAAAAGCTGTTCTACCATCTATTTTTATTTTAGCTCCCATTCTAGTAAGCTCTGCTACATGCATAAATCTATTCTCAAATATAGTTTCTGTTACTATGCTAGACCCCTCAATTAAGCATAGCAAGCTCATCATTTGAGGTTGCATATCTGTAGGGAACCCTGGATAAGGTAAAGTTTTAATATCTACAGGCTTCTTAGGACCTGTTCCATCAACTATTACAGATTCTCCTAATTCTTCAAAGTTAATTCCACACTCTTTTAACTTTTCTATTAATGGTCTTAAATGTTCTCCATTTATACCATTAATTTTAATTCTACTGTTTGTTATTGCAGCACTTATCATAAATGTGCCAGCTTCAATTCTATCATATATTGGTTTATATTTAATGCCACCTAAATGATCTACACCTTCTATTGTAATCTTTCCTGTACCAGCACCGACTATATTAGCTCCCATTGAGTTTAAAAATTCTGCTAAATCCCATATTTCAGGTTCTTCTGCAGCATTTTCAATTATAGTTGTTCCTTCTGCTAATACAGCAGCCATAATTATATTCTCAGTTGCTCCAACTGAAGGGAAATCTAAATAAATTCTATTTCCTTTTAATCTATCTACCTTAGCTTCTACATATCCATGTCCAATATTTATTTCAGCTCCTAAGGCTTTAAAGCCTTTCAAATGAAGATCAATAGGTCTACTACCTATATTGCATCCTCCTGGAAGTGATAATTTGCAATAACCAAACCTTGCTAACATAGGACCCATTATTAGAAATGAAGCTCTCATTTTCCTTATTAATTCACTATTAGCATCAACAGGAATCAATTTACTTGTATTTATTTTTATCTTTTCATCCATTATTTCTAAATCGCAATTTAAACCACTAAGTAGGTTACATATAACCAAAACGTCTTCTAGCATAGGTATATTTTCTAATTCAATATTCTCTTTTGAAAGAATTGTTGCTGCAATTATAGGCAAAACCGAATTCTTCGCTGCGCTTATGTTTACCTCACCACTTAGTTTCTTTCCACCTTTAACTACTATCTTTTCCATATTCTCCTCCATAATGACTTATTAGTATGTTGAAAAAATTATTGGTGTACCAATAACTAAGTAAGTCCCTTTATCGTAGTTACTTACTGCAAAATTGACCCTTTCTCCATCTTGTAATTTAGCTGTTCCAACATAACCATTATGGATATCTAGGGCATTTATGTCTTTTATGTTTTGTACTTTATTAATAATATCTAATCCTTCTTCTGTATTATTTATTTTTCCCTTTATATATTTAAAATATCTAGGTTTACTTGAAGTATTAACTTGTAATTGTGATAAATCTTGTATTAAATTTAATAACTTTTTGTCTTTACTAAAATTAGTTATTACCGCATCTACTAATGTTTTTCCCTTATTTTCATAAACAATAATATTTATTTCTATATTATTGCACTTTATAGAAATACCATCCTTAGTTATTTCAGAAACACTTGAACTATAATGCTTTTTTATTTTCTTTTGTATTAAACTTAAAGTATCTTCTAGTGAAATATTGCTTTCATATTCTATCTTCACGCCACTTTCTACAAAGGTACTTTCTTCTTTTATTAATTTTTCAATAGAATAAAAATCATTACATGACCAACTAACTATAGGAAAAGCACTAATAAAAATAACAGAAAAAAGGAAACTTAATACAAGGCATACTCTAACCTTCACATATACCCCCACCTTTCCTTCATAATTATGGTCATTTATTCCATTTTTTATACAATTACTTTATTTACTATTAGTATATAAAAGTCGTATTTTTTTGTGAAAGATTGTCAAAAAAATATAATTTTTTACATAAAAAAAGCATTCATTAAATTGAATGCTTTTTTAAACCTATTCTTATATTTGCTCTAATTAATGCTGCCTGTGCTCTTGCAACATCAAACTTAGATGAATCTTTTAATCTTTCTTCAGCTCTTCCTTTTGCTTCTTCTGCTCTAGCTAAATCAATATCTTCAACTAATTCTGCTGCATCACTACAAAACATTATTTCATTATTGCTTAAATTAATTACTCCTCTAGATGTAAATAGCTCTTTCTTATTTCCTACTTTATCATAAAACACAGTAACACTTGGTACTGTACTCATTATAATAGGTGCATGATTAGGTAGAAACTCAACCATACCATTAATTGTATTTACAAATACTTTTTCTACCTCTTCGTTTACAACCATCTTACTAGGAGTTAAAATTTTTAATATAAAGGTTTTGGCCATTTTCCTCCACCTCTTATCCTAATGTTTTAGCTTTTTCAAGAGCTTCTTCTATAGTACCAACAAATAAGAATGCTGATTCTGGTATATCATCATATTTTCCATCTAAAATTTCCTTAAACCCTCTTACAGTTTCTTTTATTGGAACATACTTACCTGTCATTCCCGTAAATTGTTCTGCTACTGTAAATGGTTGTGATAAGAATCTTTGAATTCTTCTTGCTCTTGAAACTACTGCTTTATCTTCATCTGATAATTCATCCACACCTAAAATAGCAATTATATCTTGTAATTCCTTATATCTTTCAAGTATATTCTTTACATCCATTGCCACTTCATAATGCTCTTTACCAACAACTCTCGGATCTAGAATTCTTGAAGATGATTCTAATGGATCAACAGCTGGGTAAATACCTAATTCTGAAATACTTCTTGATAAAACTGTTGTTGCATCTAAGTGAGCAAAAGTAGTAGCTGGTGCTGGGTCAGTAAGGTCATCTGCTGGAACATATACTGCTTGAACTGATGTTATAGACCCATTAGTAGTAGATGTAATTCTTTCTTGAAGAGCACCCATTTCAGTTGCAAGAGTTGGTTGATATCCAACAGCTGATGGTATTCTTCCTAATAAAGCTGATACTTCTGAACCCGCTTGTGTAAATCTAAATATATTATCTATAAATAACAGTACATCTTGGCCTTTATCTCTAAAATATTCAGCCATTGTAAGTCCTGTTAAAGCTACTCTCATTCTTGCTCCAGGTGGTTCATTCATTTGACCAAACACTAATGCAGTCTTTTCTATAACCCCTGAATCCTTCATTTCATGGTATAAATCATTACCTTCTCTTGATCTTTCACCAACACCTGTGAATACAGATAATCCACCATGTTCTTTAGCTATATTATTAATAAGCTCTTGAATAAGAACAGTTTTTCCTACACCTGCTCCACCAAAAAGACCTATTTTTCCACCTTTTTGATAAGGAGCTAGTAAGTCAATAACCTTTATTCCTGTTTCAAACATTTCTGGTTCAACTGATTGATCTTTGAAGCTAGGAGCTGGTCTGTGGATTGGATATTCTTCTTTTGCATTTACATCTCCAGCATTATCCATAGTTTTTCCTAAAACATTAAATAGTCTTCCTAGTACTTCTTCACCAACTGGAACTGCTATTGGTCTACCAGTATCTACAGCTTCCATACCTCTTCTTAGTCCTTCAGTAGCTTCCATTGCTATGGCTCTTACTATATCATCTCCCATATGTTGCTCAACTTCAGCTACTAATACATCTTCTCCCATATTTATATGAATAGCATTATATAAATTAGGAAGAGAGTCTGAATTAAACTTTATATCAACTACTGGTCCTATTACTTGAACCACTTTTCCTATCTTGCCAGGCATCTAATATACCTCCTTACTATTTTTGTGCTTCTGCTCCTCCAACTATTTCTGAAATTTCTTGAGTAATCATGCTTTGTCTAATTCTATTATATCTTATATTAAGTTCTTGAATTATATCATTTGCATTGCTTGTTGCTCCATCCATAGCTTGCATTCTAGCACTTTGTTCACTGCATTTTGCACTTAACATTAAAGCCCTTAGCTTTCCTTTTAGATATATATCTAAAGAATCTGTAAGAACAGTTTTTAAATCAGGTTCTACTATTTGTTCTCCTACCTCTCCTACTGCTCTTTCAACAGGCAATAGTTTTTCGCTCTTAACTTCTTGTTTTATAGGAGATATAAATTCTGTATATACAACATTAACCTCTGAAACTTCAGCTGAAACAAAAAGCTTTAAAGCTTTTTCATAAACTAATTTAACTTCTTTTATAGTTGGTATATCAGGGATATCAACATATTCATCTATAGTTTCTAATCCGTTCCTTCTTAAATAAGATATTCCCTTACTACCTACACTAATTATTTTGCAATTATCCTTATCATCCTTGATTAAGCTATCTAAAAAAGCAACTACATTATTATTGTATCCAGCACATAATCCAGTATCAGAAGTGATTATTATATAAAGCTTATAATTACCATCATTTCCATCAAAATATGAAGTAGTAAGTTTTTCTTCTGATATTCTTGCTAAAGACTTCATGGTTTTTTCAGCTATTTCTAGATATTGCTCATTTATAGATAACTCTTTTCTACATTTTCTTAATTTAGAAGTGGCAACAAGTCCCATTGCATTTGTTATTTTCTTGGTACTTTCTACGGACTTTAATCTTCTCTTTATCTCTATAAGTCCAGCTGCTCCCATTATTCCACCTCCTAAAGAATTGCATAGCTTTTAAAAGCTATGCCTCTTGTAAAAATATCTTTTTATATTCAACGATTGTTTCTTCTAATGTTTTCTTTATTTCATCAGTTAAAACTTTTTCTGTTACTATTTTCTTTAATAATTCTCTTTGATGAGTATCCATATATTCTAAGAAACTTTTCTCAAACTTTCTTATATCACTAACTTTTATATCTGAAAGGAAGTCATTAACTGTTGCATATAAAATAACAATTTGCTTTTCAACAGCCATTGGTTCGTACTGATCTTGCTTTAATACTTCAATTAATCTCTTACCTTTTTCAAGCCTTCTCTTAGCATCTCTATCTAAATCCGATCCAAATTGAGAGAATGCTGCAAGTTCTCTATATTGCGCCAATTCTAATCTTAAAGTACCTGAAACTTGCTTCATTGCTTTAATTTGAGCATTACCACCAACTCTTGATACAGAAATACCTGCATTTACTGCTGGTCTTTGACCTTGATTAAATAAATCTGATTCTAAGAAAATTTGACCATCTGTAATTGAAATTACATTAGTTGGAATATATGCTGTAACATCCCCTGCTAACGTTTCTATTATAGGAAGAGCTGTTAGTGATCCTCCTCCATTTTCAGCTGACAACTTAGCTGCTCTTTCTAACAATCTTGAATGAATATAGAATACATCTCCAGGATATGCTTCTCTTCCTGGTGGTCTTCTAAGAAGTAATGACATTGTTCTATAAGCAACTGCATGCTTAGATAAATCATCATAAATAATTAGTACGTCCTTACCTTGATGCATAAAATACTCACCCATACTACATCCAGCATATGGTGCTAAATATTGTAATGGTGCTGTATCTGATGCTGTAGAACTTACTATTATTGTATAGTCCATAGCTCCCATTTCAGTTAATGTATTAACTATATGAGCAACTGTAGATTGTTTTTGACCTATAGCAACATAGATACAAATAACATCTTTACCTTTTTGATTTATAATTGTATCAATCCCTATAGCAGTCTTTCCTGTTTGTCTATCTCCAATTATAAGTTCTCTTTGTCCCTTACCTATCGGAATCATAGAATCTATAGCTTTAATACCAGTTTGTAGTGGTTCATTAACTGAACTTCTGTCAATAATAGATGGAGCTGGAATTTCCATTGCTCTAGTATTACTAGTTTTTATAGGTCCTTTTCCATCAATAGGATTACCTAATGAATCAACAACTCTTCCTATTAATTCTTCACCAACTGGAACTTGAACTATTCTATCAGTTCTCTTTACTATATCTCCTTCTTTGATTCCTTCTTCTGACCCTAGTAGAACACAACCTACATTGTCTTGTTCAAGGTTAAGAGCCATACCATATACATTATTAGGGAACTCTAATAATTCCCCTTCCATACAATCATCTAATCCATATACTCTAGCGATACCATCACCAACTTGGATTATTGTACCAGAATCTACTTTTTGAATATGATTTTCATATCTTTCAATTTCTTTTTTTATAATTGAAGTAATTTCTTCTGGTTTTATATTCATGGACTCACCTCTATTCTCTCTTAAGCATTATGTCTTTCATTTCCTCTAGTTTAGATTTTATTGTTCCATCAATAACATCATTTCCAACTCTTACGTATACTCCACCTAGAAGACTCTTATCTATTTCTGTAGTCATAATAATTTTCTTATTATACTGCTTTTCAAGTTTTTCTTGTAAATTAGAAATTTCACTCTCTAATAATGGTACTGCCGTCTTCACCACTGCTGATAGAATATTTTTTCTCTCAAGATCAATCTTTTCCATTTCGTTAAGCTTTTCTCTTAAGTACAATATTCTATCTTTCTCTATAAGTATCAATAGAAATGAAAGTAATTCTTCATCTATTTTTCCTTTAAAAATATTTATAAATGTTCTCTTTTTATTTTTAGTACTTATTTGAGGATGTTTTACAACCTCATAAAAATCCTTATTATTTTCTATTAAGTCACAAATTTCTCTAAGGTCATTAATATACTCATCTACTTTGTCTTTTTCTTTGGCTACTTCATATAATGCTAAGGCATATCTCCTATCTAAATATTCATACATATTTAACTACCTACCTTAGTTATAAAATCGCCTATTAATTCCCTTTGAGTACTATCTTCAAGCTTTTCTTCTAGAGCCTTTGTAGATAATTCAATTGCTAAATTAACTACTTGTTTCTTTATTTCATATTGAGCTTTTTCTTTTTCTCTTTCTATTTCTAACCTTGCTCTATCAACTATAGCCTTAGCTTCTTTATTAGCATCATCTACAATTTCACTATATACTTTATTAGCTTTTTGTTTTTTCTTCTCTATTATCTTCTTACCTTCTTCTTTAGAAGACTTAAGAATTCGTTCATTTTCTATTAAATATAATCTTGCCTTTTGAGATTCATCCTCTGCATTTGACAATTGTTCTTGTATAAAATCTTCTCTGTCTTGTATAGCAATACGAATTTTTTCCCAAAAGAAGTGTTTAAGTATTAGTACTAAAATAAAAAAGTTTATTAACGTCATTAATAGAACTGATGGATCTATATCCATATTCTCTCAGCCTCCCTTCGGAGTCAATAATATCAACTCTTCTTAAACTATTTTATAACTATTAACATGATAGCTACTATTAACCCGTAAATAGCTGTTGCTTCTGAAAGACCTGCACCTAATATTAAAGCACTTTGAATCTTACCTGCTGCTTCTGGTTGTCTTGCAATTGATTCTGTTGCCTTTCCTGTTGCTATACCAATTCCTATACCTGCTCCAATTCCTGATAATACAGCGATACCTGCTGCAATTACTGATAAATCCATTTAAATTTCCTCCTTCAAAATTACATTCTAATGATGTTCTGCTGTCATTTTAATATTTATTATTGTTAGCATTGTGAATACTAGCATTTGAATGCTTCCATCAAATAAATCAAAGTATCCATGTGCTATAATTGGTGCTCCTATTTGAGCTAGCATTCCTATTGAACCTAAAGCTTCATAGATCATTTCTATAAGCATAGTAGCTGCCATCATATTACCAAAAAGTCTAAGGGCCAATGATATTGGCAACATTACTCTTTCCATAATATTTAATGGAAGCATCATTAAGAATGGTTCTCCCAAGCCTTTTGTATAACCCCACACACCATTTCTCTTAATTGCTGTATAGTTAATAACTAAGAATGATGTTAACCCAAGTCCTAAGGTAACGCTTAAGTTTTGAGTTGGTGGCGCGATTCCTATTATTCCCATCAAGTTAAGAACTAGTAAATATATAACTAAAGTTCCAACATAAGGAATATATCCCACATAACTTTCGCCCATATTATTTTTAACAAGTCCTTCTATAGTAGTATATAGGGTTTCTAATACTACCTGTCTCTTATCTGGCACCCTTTTAAGATTTCTTGTTAAAATATAGGCTGCGATTCCTAAAATCAGAATTACCGCCCATTGAACAATTATGTCTCTTGTAATGTTTATGGGGAAACCTCCGATATTAAAGGAAAAGATAGGTGCTACTGATTCCAACCTAAACACTTCCTTCCACTGTTAATGTACAATAAAGTCTTATTCCTTGGTCTAGTATTATTCCAACTAAATATGACAATACTAGTATAATATTGTGGATAAATGGTAATATAACTATTAATACTAAAAGAACTCTAAGAATAGATGTTGTTAAGATTAATATTTTATTTTTATGAAGCCACCTTTTAGTAGAGAATGATATTGCCAAATAATTTAGCATTCCAACTATTACACCCAAGAAAAAAACTATTGCAGGCTTAAACGAAAATACTAAGCTAATAATTAAAGACATAAATAAACCAACTAGCATATCATATTTTGTGATTTTTCGTTCCAAGTTATTCATCTCTTTACTCATTGAGCACTCCCCTCTCGCTTACCCTTATGTATTATAGCCCCACTATAAACTTTAAGAAAACCTTATTTTTACTTAAATAAACTTAAAATTGTTTAAATTTTGAATTTATACATGTAATATTAGCCATTCTCTTAACAAACATCGATAGTCTTCCTATTTTCAACAATAATACATAAATTTATTCATAATTATTCATTTGTCTTAATATTCTGAAAATTTAAATGTTATGCAAGTTTACTTGATAACATTTTCATTTAATACTTTGTTTAAATATTTTATTATATTTTCTAAATTTATTCATAGTTATAGTGTATTAACTACCATTTACTCTACCTTTTCATTATTATATTGAAATAGATTATTCCTATTTATTCATTTATTTATTTAAAATAAATGTTGCTTTCTTTAGAAATACTCCTATGATTATTTAATACATCAATATTTTTAATAGAAAATGCTCAAGTTTTTAACAATTTACTTCTTTATATATATCGAAAAATACTAGATTATGGTTATATTTTGAACTTTCTTATATACAAAAAGAATGTATTAGAATACCTCTAATACATTCCTCAAAATATGTGTATACTATACTCTTTCAACAATAAGAGCTGTTCCCATTCCGCCACCTATACAAAGTGTAGCTAAACCTCTCTTAGCATCTCTCTTTTCCATTTCATAAAGTAAAGTTGTTAATATTCTAGCTCCTGAAGCTCCTACTGGATGTCCTAAAGCAATAGCTCCACCATTTACATTAACCTTACTCATATCAAAGTTAAGGTCTTTAGCAACCGCTAAACTTTGAGCTGCGAATGCTTCATTAGCTTCTATTAAATCCATATCTTCAACAGTTAAATTAGCTGCTTCTAATGCTTTCTTTGTTGCATGGAATGGTCCATAACCCATTATTGCTGGATCTAGTCCCTTAGAGCCATAAGAAACAATCTTAGCTAAAGGTTTAACCCCTAATTCAGCTGCTTTTTCTGCACTCATAACAACAAATGCAGCTGCCCCATCATTAATTCCTGAAGCATTACCTGCTGTAACTGTACCATCTTTAACAAACGCTGGCTTTAATTTAGCTAACTTTTCAACAGTTGTTCCGAATCTTGGGAATTCATCAGTATCAAATACTATTGGATCTCCTTTTCTTTGTGGAATAACAACTGGAACTATTTCATCTTTGAATTTTCCAGCCTTTATTGCTGCTTCTGCCTTAGCTTGTGAAGATGCTGAAAATTCATCTTGCATTTCTCTAGTTAATCCCCATTGTTTAGCTATATTTTCAGCTGTAACTCCCATATGGTAGTTATTAAATGCATCCCAAAGAGCATCTTTTATCATTGTATCAACTAATTTTCCATCACCCATTCTTTGTCCCCATCTTGCTTTATCTAAAACATATGGAGCCGCAGACATATTTTCCATTCCACCAGCAACTACAATATCAGCATCTCCTGCCTTAATCATTTGTGCTGCTAATGCAACAGTTCTTAAACCTGAACCACAAACCTTATTTATTGTCATAGCTGGTACTTCATTTGGTAATCCAGCTTTTAAAGTAGCTTGTCTAGCTACGTTTTGTCCTAGACCTGCTTGAATAACATTCCCCATTACTACTTCTTCAACTTGTTCTGGATTTATTCCTGCTCTCTTAACTGCTTCCTTAATTACTATAGCTCCTAATTCTGCTGCTGGAACATCTTTTAAAGTTCCACCAAATGAACCTAAAGCTGTTCTTGCTGCACTTGCAATAACTACTTCTCTCATTTCATATACCTCCTAAATTCAAAAAAACTCATTTATCTTTGTTAAACTATTAACACAATTACAATTATACCATTTTTCACATATTTTTCAAGGAAATTTCGTTAAATTTTAAACAAACTACCTCTTAAATTCCTCTACTTCTTTATCACTTAAATCAAAATATCGTAATATAGCATCTGCAATTCTCTCTGATGCCTTTCCATCACCATATGGGTTTACTGATTTACTCATTTTTTCATAAGCTTCTTTAATTTGAATTAATTCATCAGCTTCACTTACAATTTTATCTATATCTGTCCCAACTAATTTTACTGTACCGTATGCTACTGCTTCTGGTCTTTCTGTAACATCTCTAAGAACTAAAACCGGCTTTCCTAAGTGTGGTGCTTCTTCTTGTAATCCACCTGAATCAGTCATTACCATAAAACACTTATTCATTAAATTATGTGTTTCTTTTGTGTCTAATGGTGGCAATAAATGAATCCTATCGTTTCCACCTAATCTTTCATGAACAACATCTTTTACTACAGGATTTAAATGTACTAGATAAACTAATTCCACATCATTATTATCCTCTACAATTTTATTTAATGCTGTACAGATATTCTCTACTCCTTCTCCCCAATTTTCTCTTCTATGGGCAGTTATCATTATTACTTTCTTATTTACATAATCTATTTTATTTAATTCTTCGTTTTCAAATTTATAATCTTCCTTAACCGTATGAAGCATAGCATCTATTACAGTATTTCCTGTAATATAGATATCATTTTCGCTTATACCTTCTCTTAAAAGATTGTTTTTTGACCCCTTTGTTGGTGCAAAGTGTAAATCAGCTAATGACCCTGTTAGCTTTCTATTCATTTCTTCTGGAAATGGAAAGTACTTATCAAAAGTTCTTAATCCTGCTTCAACATGACCAACCTTTATTTGTTGATAAAATGCTGCTAATGCACCTGCAAAAGTAGTTGTTGTATCTCCATGAACTAATATCATATCTGGTTTTTCTTTTATAAAAACCTCTTCTAATCCTTCAAGCACTCTATTAGTAATACCAGTTAAAGATTGTTTACTTTTCATTATATTCAAATCAAAATCTGGCTTAATCTCAAAATACTCTAGAACCTGGTCTAACATCTCTCTATGTTGTGCAGTAACACATACCTTAGATTCTATTTCTTCTCTTTTTTCTAATTCCTTAACTAACGGTGCCATCTTAATGGCTTCTGGTCTTGTTCCAAAGATGGTAATAATCTTCTTTTTCAATTCACTTACCTCCAAATATAATTGTTAATATCCAAATTCTTTACTTATTGCTAATGAATCATCCTCATCTACCCATGATAAAACATCTATAACTCTATACTCACTTTTACTATCTCTAATAATTACATTTTCTATGCCTGAATTTATTATCATTCTTTTGCACATCGAGCAAGAATTTGCATCTTTTACATACTCTTTAGTATTAGCATCTTTACCTACTAAATATAATGTTGCTCCAATCATATCTCTTCTTGAAGCACTAATTATGGCATTAGCTTCACTATGTACACTTCTACACAACTCGTAATGAGTGCCTCTTTTAACATTTAATTTTTCCCTAATGCAAGTTTGCATATCTATACAGTTCTTTCTTCCCCTTGGTGCCCCAGTATATCCAGTAGAAATTATTTCATCATTTTTTACTATTATAGATCCATAATTTCTCCTTAAGCATGTCCCTCTTTCTGCCACAGTTTCCGCTATATCAAGATAATAATTATCCTTATCTCTTCTTCTCATAACCTACTCCTTATTTACTAAATATAATTTTTATATTCTTATTAAATTATATATTAGTTTAATATCTCTGTAAATCACTGTATATTTTCACAAAAAGGTTGCGTAAATATTTATTTTGCTTGTTCCGTGACAAGCTCCAAGTCACAGAAAATAAATATATATTCCCTTAGTACTTAATCCTTGATTTTATATATTCCTAGACAGCAAAAATAAAGAGAAATTGCAAAGCAATTTCTCCCCCTTAGCTATTTAATTATCTACTAACTATTTAGTTCCAAATAGTCTATCCCCTGCATCACCAAGACCAGGAACTATATATCCTTTTTCATTTAATTGTTCATCTATTGAAGCTACGTATATGTCTACATCTGGATGTGCTTCTTGTACTGCTTTTATTCCTTCTGGAGATGAAATTAAACAAGCAAGTCTTAAATTCTTAGCTCCTCTTTGCTTTAATAAAGTTAATGCATCAGCTGCAGAACCTCCAGTTGCTAGCATTGGGTCAACAACTATTACTTCTCTTTCAGCTATATCTTGTGGTAACTTACAGAAATACTCAACTGGCTTTAAAGTTTCTTCATCTCTATATAAGCCTATATGTCCAACCTTAGCTGCTGGAATTAAACTTAGCATTCCATCTACCATACCTAATCCGGCTCTTAATATAGGAACTATAGCAACCTTCTTACCTGCCAACATCTTACATTTAGTCTTGCAAATTGGTGTTTCAATTTCTACTTCTTCCATACTAAAATCTCTAGTTACTTCATACCCCATTAACATAGCAACTTCACTTACTAATTGTCTGAAGTCTTTAGCTCCTGTGTCCTTACTTCTAATAAATGCTAACTTATGTAGTATTAGCGGATGATTGATTTCAACTACTTTACTCATTTCTTATCCCTCCAAGTTATTTATAATATTTTTTTTCAATCTCAGTTATTTTATTTATTCTTGCTAAGTGTCTATCACCTTCAAATTTAGCACCTAAAAATGTTTTTACAATATCTAGTGCTAATCCAGGTCCAACAACTCTTGCACCTAAAGCTAATATATTTGCATCATTATGCTCTCTTGTTGCATGTGCACTAAAAGTATCTGAGCATAAAGCCGCCCTTACTCCTGGAACCTTATTAGCTGCAATGCTTATACCTATTCCTGTTCCACAAATTAGAATTCCAAGATCACATTCCTTTGATGCAACAGCTTCTGCTGCCTTTAATGCATAGTCAGGATAATCACATGACTCTTTAGAATACGTTCCATAATCTTCTATATCATACCCATTATCTTTTAGGTACGATATAATCTCCTCTTTTAATTCAAATCCACCATGATCTGCTCCTAAAGCTATCTTCATAGTGCCACCTCCATTGCTATGTATATTCATAAAAAAAGAAAGAATAGGTATATACATACCTTAATCTTTCTTTATTTTTGACAATAATAAAGATACTGATTCTCTTATCTGATTGTAAGTGTTTTTATAAACAGAAACTGTGCCACCGTAAGGAGCTTTAATTTTATCCCCTACGCCAACATACTCAGATAAGGCAAATATCTTATTCTTATAATATTTTATTAAATAATCTCTCACATACTTATTTATTGCTAAAACTAAATCTGATTCTTCTAGTAATTCATTCTCTGTTTGTTTAGCTTTTTTATTTTTCAAATCAAGTTTAAGCTCTCTATAAATTAATTCAGCTGATTCCTTACTTATCTTAGGCATAATTGATATTCTAGCTGAATTTGAGGTAATATTATCATCTGTATTTAAGCTGTTAAAAACAGCTTCTGCTATAGGACCTCTACAAGTATTTCCTGTGCATACAAAGAGAACTTTCATATTTACCTCCAACTAAACATTTATAATATCAAAACCTGCAGATTTCTGTAATCTATTCATTATAGCTAAGCCTACACCTTCTTCTTCATAAGCCTCTGCAAGAATTATATCAACCTTTTTATCATCTAAGCTTCTTAGTGCTTCAAATAAATTTCGAGCTACTTCAGATAGATTTTCCTTACTTCCAACCACTAGTACCTCACCTAATTTATAGTAAGATGAGTTTTCCTTAGAAGATAGAATTCCAACCTTTTTACCTTCATCTATATAATTGTGTACCATCTCATTAATTTTTTCAACAGTTTTTTTTCTATTTCCTTTTATAATTTTAACTTTTGCATTTGGTGCATAATGACGATATTTCATTCCAGGGGCCTTTGGCTTAAAATCCTCGCTTGGTTTTTGCATTATGGCTTTATCAATTTCTATATTAGAATCAATTTCTCTTAGCATCTCTAATGTTATGCCACCTGGTCTTAATACTATAGGAGGAGTAACTGTGCAGTCTACTATAGTTGATTCTACTCCTACTTCACTCTTTTCTCCACCAATAATATAGTCTACCCTTCCACTTAAATCTTCTACACATCTTTCAATATCCGTAGGGCTTGGTCTTCCACTAATATTCGCAGAAGGTGCTGCAATAGGTGTATTAGAAAATTCTATTAATTTCAGGGCAATGTCATTACTTGGCATTCTTATCCCTATAGTATTTAAATTAGCACTAGTTACATTAGGAATTATACTCTTTTTCTTCATTATAATAGTTATTGGTCCTGGCCAAAACTTATCCATTATCTTTTTTGCTACCTTTGGAACTTCTTCTACCAAATCATTTATTTCTTTACTTGCAACATGAACTATTAAAGGATTATCCTGAGGTCTCCCTTTTGCAATAAATATTTTTTGAACTCCATTTTCATCTAAAGCATTAGCTCCCAATCCATATACTGTTTCTGTTGGAAATGCTACAACCCCCCCAGACCTTATTACTTCTGCTGCTTCTTTTATGTATATTAAATCCTTTTTTAAATCATTAACTATGGCTACTTTTGTTTCCAAGTTTATTCCTTCCTTCTTTACACTAAAGTTTGTCCTCTTGCTATTTTTATATTCTGAATACATTCATCAGTATATGTAGCTCTCACACAATTTTTATATATTGTATCTAAAATCATGTACTTCTTAAGGCCGCCTCTTCTTATTACTTGATAATAATATATGTTCTCTGGCTGAAGTTCTTTAATTCTCTTGTATTCCTCAGATGCTAGAGGATATCTCTTTAAAAATATAGAACCTATTGGTTTTAAGGACTTATTCTTAAAGTTTACTGTAGTTACAATAATAATATCCATATCTTCTTCCATTTTTTCAGTATGTACTAAAACAACCTTATCACACAAAATCACACTTTCATTTGAAAGCAATCCATTCTTAAATCTTAATTTATTATTGCTGCAATTATATTCTAATTTATAATAATTCATTTTATTTATAACAGCAACAAATATAAGAAATTCAATAAATAATAGATAACTTAAATAAAATGTATTATTAAGTCCAGTTAAAAATAGAATAATAGGTAAAGTAATAGCAAGAACAATCATTAAAATATAAAACTTTTTTAAGAACTTCTTTTCTCTTTTTATTGCCTTATATATATTCATACCATCCCCCACTAGCATAAAAGCCCTACATTTTTAAATGCAAGGCTTTCTTTAATATTACATATCTGTATTTCCCATTTGTTTCATTTTTTCAGCTTGATCTGCAGTTATAAGTGCATTTATCACTTCATCTATATCACCATTTAAGAAGGCCTCTAGCTTATAAAGAGTTAATCCTATTCTGTGATCTGTAACTCTACCTTGAGGATAGTTATAAGTTCTTATTCTTTCACTTCTATCCCCTGTACCAACTTGACTCTTTCTATCTTCAGCAATGCCTGCATTTCTTTCTGCTTCTGCTTGTTCATAAAGTCTAGCTCTTAATATCTTTAAAGCTTTTTCTTTATTCTTTAACTGAGACTTTTCATCTTGACATGAAACTACTAATCCTGTTGGTAAGTGAGTCATTCTTACAGCTGAGTCAGTAGTATTAACGCATTGTCCACCGTTTCCTGATGCTCTAAATACGTCTATCTTTAAATCTTTTTCGTTAATTTCTATTTCTACATCATCAACTTCTGGTAAAACTGCAACTGTTGCAGTTGATGTATGAATTCTACCACTTGATTCAGTATCTGGAACTCTTTGTACTCTGTGAACTCCACTTTCGTACTTAAGCTTTGAATATGCTCCGTTACCCTTAATCATGAATACTACTTCTTTAAAACCACCAATGTCAGTTTCATTAGCACTCATTAATTCAACAGTCCATCTATTGTTTTCTGCATATCTTGTATACATTCTAAATAGATTTGCTGCAAATAGAGCTGCTTCGTCTCCACCAGCACCACCTCTAATTTCAACAAATACGTTCTTATCATCATTAGGATCCTTAGGTAATAATAAAATTTGAATTTCTCTTTCTAATTCTTCTTCTCTAGCAGTTAAATCAGAAATTTCTTCTTGAAGCATTTCTCTCATTTCTTTATCATTTTCTTCTGCTAACATCTCTTTATTAGCCTCTAGATCCTCAGTAACTTGTTTATAATTTCTATATGCATTAACTATTATTTCTAACTCGGCATGCTCTTTACAAAGCTTTCTCCATTCATTTTGATTGGCCATTATTGATGGATCACTTATCTTTACAGATAATTCATCATACTTATTTTCTATGAAAGCTAATTTATCTAATAACATGATATCACTCCGTACTTCATTTTTTCACATTTTAGTATTATATCACATAATCTTCGCTATTTTCAACAAGCAAACTTTCCTAATACTACTCTGTCTAATCCTGCTAAGTCTTTTACCACCTTAACATCTACATATCTATTTTCTTCTAACAAGTTTTTTACACTTTCACCTTGGTCATATCCTATTTCAAAACAAAGCATTCCACCTTCTAATAAGGTTTCTTTACTTTGCTCTACAATTTTTCTATAGAATACAAGACCATCATCTCCACCACTTAAAGCAGTTTTAGGTTCATAATCCTTTACGTCTTCCATTAGTGTTTCTATTTCCTCTTCTTTTATATAAGGAGGATTTGAAACAATAATATTATATCTTTTATTTACTTTTATTACTTCATCTAGTAAATCACTCTTTATAAAGCTTACCCTATCTTCTAAATTATTCCTCATTATATTCTTTTTAGTCACCTTTTCTGGAACTGGATATAAATCTATCTCATCAACTTTAATATCAGGTCTATAATGGGCTAATGAAATTCCAATTGCGCCGCTTCCAGAGCATAAATCACATACTTCTAATTCTTTGTTTATAGGAATTAATTTCAGAACCTCTTCTACCAGCACTTCAGTATCACTTCTTGGGATAAGCACTCCTTCTTCCACATAAAAGTCTAACCCCATAAAATCACATTCTCCTAGTATATATCTAACAGGCATTTTATCTTGACGTTTTTTTATTAAATCAAAATATTTTACCTTATTTGAATTTGATACCTTTTCTGTAGAATTTGTAATCAAATATAATTTATCCTTTTCTAAAATTTTTCCAAGTAATAATTGTGAATCTAATCTAGATGTATCTATACCGGCATCTCCTAGTATTTTAGTTCCCTCATTTAAAAGCTCACCTATTGTCTTTTCCTTCTCTTCGATACCTTCAGCTGCTTTTAATGAAGCTATTGCAACTTCTATTTGTTTATCATCCGGCTCTCTTGTTGTTAACCCCTGAAGTTTTAGCCCTGGATAAGAAATTATTCTAGCTATAACACCATTGCTTTTACCTAACCACTTTATAATTTCATATGTTATTCCAGCTACAATTGGTATTAATAATATCCTTAATACTATCCTCTGTAAAAATCCTCCCCATCCTGTAAATGAGAAAATAAACACACTTACAAACATAATTAAAAATAAAAAGTTAGTACCACATCTTGGATGAAATCTTGAAAACTTCTTTACATTTTCAACTGTAAGTTCTTCTTCAGCCTCATAACAAAAAATAGTTTTATGCTCTGCTCCATGATATTGAAATACCCTATACATATCATCTAACTTAGCAATTCCCCATATATATATTATCAAGATCGATATTCTTATAGCAGCTTCTATTAAATTTAATAATATAGGTGAAATACCAAATCCTTTAAATATAGTTGCTATAGCTGTAGGTAATCCTATAAACAATCCAATAGCAAGTAAAAATGCTATCCCCATTGTTATACTCATAATTATATCTTCAGCTTTTTCTCCATATTTTTTTCTAAGCCATCCTTCAAACCTATCTAATAGCCTTTCAAATTTTGATTCTGGTTCATACTCTTCATCCTCTTCAATAAATGAAGCTGAATGATTTAAAGAATCCATTCCTATTTTTAATGAATCTACTAATACAAATATCCCTCTTATAAGTGGAATATTTAAGAACCTATATTTTTTAGTTAATGGTACTACTTTTTCAACTTTAACATCAATCTCTCCATCTTCTTTTCTTACTGCTATTGCCATTCCTTTAGAGCCTCTCATCATTACTCCTTCAATAACAGCTTGCCCCCCAACATCTTTTCTTTTCATATTATCACTCACTTACTTCTCTTCATTTTTATATTTATAGTAGCATTGTCCACATAAAGATTCATATTCGACATTATCTACTGTATCAATAGCTATTTGATCTCCTGAAAAAACAAATTTTCCATTAATCTTTCTACCATTTAATAAAGCTTTATTCCCACATTTACATATAGTTTTCATTTCTTCTATACTATGAGCAATTAAAAGAAGTCTTTCACTTCCTTCAAAACCTTTCATCTTAAAGTCGGTTCTTAGTCCATAGCATATTACTGGAATTTCTAAGGTAACAGCTATCTCAAATAATTGATCTATTTGATACTTTTTCATAAATTGTACCTCATCCACCAATATACAATCTAATTTTCCACCTAATTCTATATTCTCCTTAACTTCACTAAGAATACTTGTATCTTTATCTACAATCATATCAACCTTTACTTCAACACCTAATCTAGAAACAAGTCTATCTCCACCCTTTTTATCAGTAGAAGGTTTGATTAATAAAACTCTCATTCCTCTTTCTTTATAGTTATATGCCACCTGCATTAAATGAGTTGATTTACCTGAATTCATAGCACCATATCTAAAATATAACTTACTCATCTAAAATAATCTCTCCTCTTATCTTTTGTTATAAAAATTATAGCATTTTACAAATTGATTAAAAAGTACTTTTAAAAATTACCTCTTCTTGACTCGAAATATACCTTGTGATATACTTTAATAGTTATTTAAGATGTTCATATTTAGTGGACAATTTCGAAAGAGGTGAAATAAATGAGAGAAGGCATACATCCTGAATACCACCACGACGCTGTGGTTAAGTGTGCATGTGGAAATACTTTTACAACAGGTTCAGTTAAAGACGAACTTAAAGTAGAAATATGCTCTAAATGCCACCCATTCTTCACTGGTAAGCAAAAGGCTGTGAACGTCGGCGGAAGAGTTGACAAGTTCAATAAGAGATTTAACCTTAACCAAGGTAAGTAAGAAATTATGGGAAAGACTACTAGTCTTTCCCATTTTCTTTTTCTTAAAATTACTTTAACATTGAGATTTTTTACATAAATCATGTTAAACTATACCTAGGAATTATATAACATGATAAAAGCGAGTGAATTAAATGAAAAAAATTTTAATCTTAACTACTTCTACAGGTCAAGGGCATAATCAAGCTGCAAATTCATTATTAGAAACTTTTGAATCTGAAGGCTTTACATGTATTAAGCATGACTTCCTTGAAGGCAATAATAAGTTTCTAAATGACATTATAGTTCAAGGTTATGAAATATCTGCATCAAAGTTTCCTAAGATATATGGCTGGGCTTATAAATTAACTGACCATAAATTTATATATAAGTTTTTACCTTTAGTTTTTAGAGGAACAGATAAAAAATTAAGCAAACTCATTCAAGATAAAAAACCTGATATAATAATTGGTACTCATCCTTTTACCGTTAACATAATATCTAGATTAAAGAAAAAAGGTATGAAGATACCATTTATCTCTGTGGTTACTGATTTCAAAGCACACTATACATATATTCATCCATCTGTTGATGCCTATATAACTGGTAGTAAATTTACTAAGAACTCTCTTATAGAACAGGGTATAGATTCTTCAAAGATTTTTCCTTATGGTATACCTATACGAGAAAGTTTCTTTGAAAGAAATGAAACGATACCTGAAATTAAAGATGATGAGTACTTCAATTTATTATTAATGAGCGGCAGTATGGGATTAAAAAATATATCTTATGTCTTAGATGAGCTTTTAAATAATAAACATAAATTAAGAATAACAGTTGTATGTGGAAAAAATAAAAAACTAAAATACTCTTTATTAAAGAAATCTCAAAACACTTATATAGATAAGAAACTTCATATTTTAGGCTTTTCAAATGATATAGCTTCATTTATGGAATATTCAGATTTAATAATTTCAAAACCTGGTGGGCTTACTGTAAGTGAAGCAATAGTAAAAAATCTTCCTTTAATAATTCCATTTGCAATTCCTGGACAAGAAATGGAGAATACTGAATTTTTAACATCTAATGGATATGCATATTATATAAATAATGTTAAAGAAATTAATAATCTCATAGATATGTTAATTGATAATCCTAAATATTTAATTGATGCTAAAAAAAATTTAAAAGAATTAGCTTCTACCTATACAATAAAAGCAATAGTAGATTTAGCTAACAATCTTATAGAAAAAAAAATAACTGGAAACTAAGTTTCCAGTTACAGGGTGTCGACAAAATCGACACCCTTTCATTTTTTTTGATAAAATATCACCGGTGATATTTTATGATGACAAGAAGAGATATAGATAACAGATTACAAATTGAATTTAATAGTGTAGATGCATTAGTTCCTGAAAATCATTTGATTAGGAAAATTGATGCAGCTTTAGACTTTAACTTTATATATGATGAAGTTGCAGAGTTATACTCTGCGTTCGGCGCGCCAAGCATAGATCCAGTAGTTTTAATAAAAATTGTTATGATTCAGTATTTGTTTGGAATACCTTCAATGAGACAAACTATAAGAGAAATTGAAGTAAATATAGCCTATAGGTGGTTTATTGGATATTCATTTACTGAGAAAATACCTCACTTTTCCACCTTTAATAAGAACTATGAAAGAAGATTTAAAAATACTGATTTATTTAACAATATATTCACTGAAATATTGGAACAGGCTAATAAGCATGGGTTCATTGATTTATCTGAGATATACATAGATTCAACGCATATAAAAGCAAGTGCAAATAAGAAGAAGTATACTAAGAAAGAAATTGATGTTGAGGCAAAGAGATACCAGGAAGAATTAGAAAAAGAAATAGATGAAGATAGAAAAAATCATGGTAAAAAACCTTTAAAGAAAGAAAATAAACCTACCGAAACGAAAGTTGTTACAGAAAGCAATACAGATCCAGATAGTGGTATGTTTTTTAAGAATGAAAAAGAGAAATGTTTTGCTTATTCTGCACATACAGCATGCGATAAAAATAATTACATATTAGAGTTTGATATTACTGCTGGAAATGTGCATGATAGTGTCGGCTTCATTGATTTATATAAAAAATTAAAAGATAGATTTTCTACTGATGAAATCATAGCTATAGCTATGGATGCGGGATATATTACACCATATATTTGCAAAGAATTACTTGAAGATAATATTTTACCATCACTTCCATATAAGCGTCCTATGACTAAAGATGGATTCTTTAAAAAGTATGAGTATGTTTATGATGAAGCTAATGATTGTTATATATGTCCAAATTTTAAAATATTGAAATATAGCACTACAAACCGAGATGGATACAGAGAATATAAATCAAATCCATGCGAATGTAGTAAATGTCCTTATTTAAATAAATGTACTAATAGTAAAAATAACCAAAAGGTCATTACTCATCATATTTGGCAGAAGTTTATTGATGAAGCAAATCATCTTAGACATGATAAATATGTAAAATCGGTATATAAAGCTCGTAAAGAAACAATAGAGAGAGTTTTTGCAGATGCTAAAGAAAAGCATGGTATGCGTTATACACATTTAAGAAGCTTGGCTAAAATTACTATGGAGGTCACGCTTATTTATGCATGCATGAATCTGAAGAAAATGGCAAACCGATTATGGAAAAGGCGTGATAGCTATCGCTCCGATAGCACATTTAGTAACTGTATTATAAAAATTTACTCTTTAATTTTAAATTTAATTACAAAAAGCATTTTCTCAAACTTGAGAAAATGCTTTTTGTCTACAATCTGTAACTGGAAACTAAGTTTCCAGTTATTTTTTATTTCTTATCTATATCACTTTTTTCAAATATACGTATAAATTCTTTATTGTTTTTTGTTTTGGATAACATATTAATTAGCTTCTCTGTTATATTCTCAATATTTCCATCTCTGTACATAACTTTTCTAATTGAATATGCCACTTCTTTTTCTTCATCTGTTAATAATAGATCTTCTTTTCTTGTACCAGACTTATAAATATCTATAGCAGGGAATATTCTTCTCTCTTGAAGCTTTCTATCTAAGTGTACTTCCATATTACCAGTACCCTTAAATTCTTCAAATATCATATCATCCATTCTTGAACCTGTATCAACAAGTGCTGTAGCTAATATTGTTAAGCTACCGCCTCCTTCTATATTTCTAGCAGCTCCGAAGAACTTCTTAGGCATAATTAATGCTCCTGGATCTAACCCACCTGATAAAGTTCTTCCTGTTGGAGTAATAGTTAAGTTATATGCTCTTGATAACCTTGTTAAAGAATCCAATAGGATTACGACATCCTTACCTTGCTCAACTATTCTCTTAGCTCTTTCTAAAACTATTTGTGATACTTTTGCATGATTTTGCGGTTCTTCATCAAATGTAGAATAAATTACCTCTCCATTTATACTTCTTTGCATATCAGTAACTTCTTCTGGCCTTTCATCTATAAGTAACACTATCAATACAACTTCTGGGTTATTATTAGTTATACTTTGAGCAATCTTTTTTAAAAGTGTAGTTTTACCTGCCTTAGGAGGTGCTACGATTATTCCTCTTTGTCCTTTACCGATAGGACATATTATATCCATCATTCTAGATGATAAATCTAAAGGATTACTTCCCTCTAATCTAATTCTTTCTGCTGGATATATTGGAACTAAATTTTCAAAAGCTCTTCTTCCTATAGCCTTCTCAGGATGTTCTCCATTTACCTTTTCAACGTATAATAAAGCTTTAAACTTTTCTCCCTCTTTAGCTTCTCTAACCTTCCCAATAACTTCATCTCCAGTTTTCAGGTTAAATCTTCTTATTTGGGATGGAGAAACATATATATCTTCACTACTTGTTAAATAATTTTTACATCTTAAAAATCCAAAATTATTATTTTCTAATATTTCAAGTATTCCTCTAGCCATATGAGAATCATTTATCATAGCTTTCAGCTCTTCTTTTTTCTCACTACTTCTTACTTCTTCCCTATTAGTACTATTAACAACATTATTTTTAGGAGAAATCTTCTCTCTTAAAACTACCCCATCCTTTTTTATTGCATGAGCTTTTGTTGCTATTATTTGATCTATAAGTTCACTCTTTTTTAACTTTGATATGTTCTTAATTTCTAATGACTTAGCCACTTCTTTTAACTCTACTAAAGTCATATCCTCGTATTGTTCTTTGGTCAAATTGACACCTCCAAAAATATAAAATTATTAATAACTTAGTGAAAATAATTTCGAATGCACTTGAGATGAAAATAGATATGCATCTACGATTATAAAATAATTATATCATTAATGGCTATTTTAACAAGTCTTCTTCCATTTCAAAAAACTTTTTTCTAAAGTCTCTATTTATTAATAATTTTTCCTCTGCTCTTCTCACATTATTAGTTATAGTTCTTTTATTCTTAACATTAAATACTTCTTTAACTTTTTCTTGATCCATACATTTATATTTCTTTAGTAATAATAATAGTAAGTATTTATTATCTCTTTCTTCTAGAAGCTTTATCAAATCATCTGTACTCATCCCATAATACGTACATATTACATGTAATATTTTTAAATACCTATCTTCTAAACTCATAATAAACACCACCCTTACAATTATCACCTATAAGAAATTATTTCCATTTAATATAAATACTAATCACTATAAAAGACTTTTATATATTTTTGTCAATAAAAAAGGTGAGTGAATATTTATTTTACTCGTTCCGTCGCAAGCTCCAAGTCATAAAAAAGAAAAGTTAATTAAAATTTTATAACTGGTCTAGATACTAAAAAAGAGAAATTGCACAAACAATTTCTCCATATATATTACCTTACTTATTAGCCCTTACATTTAATGATAAAGAGGTTGTTAAAACTTCTTGACCTGCAATAGCCATATCATAGTCTATTTTAATATTCCCCCCATTATCATTAACTTCAACGTTTAATTTCTTTGTGTTAATTGTTATTTCCATCATTCCATAAGGAGTATTGTATAAAGATACTGAAGGTTCCTTTTCATTAAACAACATCTTTGTGCTAGTTGTTCCTTCCCTCTCTAATAATACTTCCTTATCTTTTATTGTTAAAATTGTAGTTGTTCCTTCCATACCAGATATCTCTGTTTCTTCATAAACAGCTTTATATCCGCTATCCATTTTTATGTACTTTCCTGGAGAAACTACTTCAATAACGTCTCCATCTTCCATACTAGCATTACTGACTATACTTATAATCGCTTTCTTTTCCATATGTTCCTCCTATTAAAGCAAATACTTAGAAACTTCTTCTTCAGTTGCTGGCTTTACTCTCAACTCATTTTTAAATGGAGTACCAAAGTTTCCAAACTTAACATCCACTTCAGCTTCATCTCTTCCTTTACTATATCTTGAAACTAACTTACATGCTAGCTCTTTATCTTCGTCCTTTGCATCACCATGAATTATTGCCATAGCTCCATTAAAATGTGATGGTAAAAACACTAAATCTTCCTTACTTAATATTTTCTTTATTTCAGTTCCTTCTTCTGCAGTTCTAGTAACAATTATTTTAACATTATTAGAAGATATAAAATGTCTACCAAATCTTAATAAATCTATCTCCTTTTGAGTTAGATTTTCGTTTCTATTTAAAGCATCTCTTAATCTAAGAGAATAGTTAGGTTCTGTAAGTTTACAACCACCAGCAGGAGATGGATATTCCTTTATCCCCCACTTTTCTGCTAATTCCATTTGTGGTTTTCTGCTTCTACCAGAAATCTTTAATAACTTTTCTCTATCAACTAATCCATTAATCTCCATCTCTGTTGGATCAAGGTTCAAAGCACATAATGGTCTTAATATTTTATTTGAAAATCCTGATTCCTTTTTAACTATATTTAAAGCTTGTCTATTTTGAGACATAGGTCTTTGATTCAATACTTCTCCAGTTATTATAAAATCAGCATTAAACTCTTCTAATAATCTTCCTGAATGTTTCATCATTAAAGAATGACAATCAATACATGGATTCATATTTTTCCCCCATCCATGCTTTGGATTCTTCACCACTTCAAATTGCTCTTCTGAAAAATCTACAACCTCAAGTCTGATTCCTATTTGCTTTGTCATCTTTATTGCATTTTCTTCATTAAAGAAATATGATTTAAAGCATATTCCTATCACTTCTATACCTTGATCTTTTATTAACTTTGCAGCTAGAATACTATCCAAACCACCTGAAATCATTGCTAATGCTCTAGTCATATTCTTTTCCTCCTAAAACTTTATTCAAATTATAGTTTATGATTATTACATTTATTAATCAAGTGGTAATTTATTTTTATTGTAATTTTACCCAAATATACTTTTAAAAAACTCCACTATCTTAAACTTGATTACAGGTTTATCTTCTTCTGTTTCCTCTGTTTTCTTATCACTTAATATTTGAGAATCTAAAGTTTCCTTACTCTTATCTTCTTCCACCTTTCCTTTAGTGACATCTATAAAACATAAAGGTGGAAACATAACACACCACCAGTTCTTCCCTTGTCCACTTCCTATAATAATTCTAAAAGCTTCATATCGACCTTGAGGTAAAGTTATATTACCATAAGACTTCTCTGGAAAATTCTCATGAGATAACTCAATTTTAACATTATAATTATAGCCATTATCAGTTATTACTTTATTGGCAATTTCTTTTACCTTATTTTCATTTTCTAAAAGGATACTTCTTGATTTTTCTATTGAATCAGAGTCCTTCAAATATGGATATAAATAATTAATAACCTCATCCCTAACCTTTAGCTTTAAACTCTGATCCTCATCAGTATCACTATTTGCTATTACATGAAACCTTATTAATGTATCCTTTACATCCTCATAATTATATACAGTTTGTCCATCTTTATCATAGTCTAAATTTGTACATCCACTTATAATGCTTGTACATAAAATAATTAACAACACTAAAGTAATTCTCTTTTTCATAATAAAAAACCTCCTTATGGTTTAAATTGTTGCCATAAGAAGATTTTTTATACACATTTATACGGTTCTTGTTATAAAAGTATCATTATATTTCTTTTTCATTTCATCATAACATCTTTGTGCTTTCATCATATCATCAAAGAATGCAAAAACTGTTGGCCCACTACCACTCATCATTGCCTTTATAGCTCCTAAAGACTCCATTTCTGATTTTATAGAAGAAATAGCCTTATGTTTTTTTAATGTTACATTTTCTAGTAAGTTCTTCATATTTTTTGCTACTTCATATAAGTTATCTTCATTCATATAAGCAATAACTTTATCAGTTTCAGGATGATTTTTAACTCTACCTAAGTCAAAATTCTTATATACCTCTTTAGTAGAAACACCAAATGGTGGCTTAACCAAAACAATTATATGATTTTTAAATGGTTTAAGAGTAGTTAACACTTCCCCTATACCTTCACAAAGAGCTGTTCCACCATCAATACAATAAGGAACATCTGCACCTAATTTCACTCCCAATTCCATTAGTTTTTCATTATCTGCATTCACTTGAAATAACTTATTCATTATTTTTAATACAGCTGCGCAGTCTGTACTACCACCTGCAAGGCCTGCAGCTACGGGTATATTCTTTTTTATATTTATTGATACCCCTGACGTAATATTAAATGTATCTTTAAATAGTTTAGCTGCTTTATATGCTAAATTTCTTTCATCTGTTGGAACATAAGGCTTATTACATGTAATTTCAATTCCACTTTTTATTTTTTCTATTGTTATAACATCATAAATATCAATATTTTGCATTATCATTTTCAGCAAATGATATCCGTCTTCTCTTTTCCCCACAACGTCCAAGGTAATATTAACTTTCGCATAAGCCTTTTCTCTCATGTGCTTCTTTCCTTTCTCCTATATATAATTAAATAAATTTTATCATATAGAAAAAAAATATTAAAGTTTTATACATAAATCCAAAAAATGGACATTTTCTAAATCGAAAATGATCCATTTCTTATAATCCTATTTAGAGATTTGCTAAATTCAAATTATCCTCTTCATGTTTATATTCTTTAATTAATTCTACAAGTGGCTCTAACTCCTCGTAAAATACTATAATAGTATCTCCTATAATACTGGAACTCAATGCCTTTCTAAGAGCCTCAACCTCATTCAAAATTACTCTACAATCTTTGCAGTTGCTTTCATTAACACCTTCTTCAATCAGCTTAGCAACTTCATTTATCTCTCTTCCCCTTCTGTCCTTATCCTCTTTTATAATAACCCTATCCATAGATTCACCACATAGCTTACCTATATCCTTCATCATCTTATTAGTTCTATCTCCAGGCACACCAATAACACCTATTAAATTATTTTTTATATCTATGTTAGATAGAGCTTTTAGCACTCTCTTATAACCATCAATATTATGGCCATAGTCTAGAATAACTCTTACTCCATCTATATCATATATATTAAACCTCCCAGCATTACAACTGTCATTCAGCTTAAAAGATTTAAAGCCTTTAGCAATCATGCAGTAATCAATTTCTAATCCTATAAGCGCGGCACATGCTGCCATGACATTTTCTAGGTTATAATCAAGTACACCATTTAATGTTATTGGAATATTATTAACATTTAAAATCTTATACTCTCTATTATTATTCATAACTGTAAGGGTATTATCTTTAATATATATAGCTATTCCACCTGATTTTATATTTTCTATAATTAGTGGATTATCGCTATCTTTAGAAAAGAAAATCTTTTTAGATTTAAATCTACTTAATATATTTTTACTCCATTTATCATCCGCATTAATGACAACATATCCATCCTCTTTAACAGCTTCACCTACTAATGCTTTTACAAAGGCTAATTGTTCAATGTCATTTACATCATCAATTCCTAAATGGTCTTCTGTAATATTAGTTATAACAGCCACATCCGCTACATCATAGGCTAACCCTTTTCTTATAAGCCCTCCTCTAGCAACCTCCAATACAGCAACTTCTACATCCTTGTTTTCAAGTATTGTTTTAGTACTGTTATATCCTGTATCATCACCTTTATCTATACATTTCCCATCAACATATATCCCTTCAGTTGATGTCATTCCCACCTTATGTCCCATTTGTTGCAATACATGAGATATCAACCTAGTAGTTGTCGTTTTTCCATTAGTACCTGTTATAGATATAACAGGTATATTACTAGGTACTCCATTATATTGCATATTTAATATAGCTTCACCTATATCTCTTGGTTTTCCTTCACTAGGATACAAGTGCATTCTTATTCCAGGAGCTGAATTTACTTCCATAACTGCTCCTCTACCATACAAAGGTTTAGATATATCATCAGTTTTAATATCAACTCCACATATATCTAATCCTATAGCTTTAGCAGCACGTATACATATTTCTTTATTTTCTTCACATATATCATCTGTACAATCTATAGCCATACCACCAGTTGATAGATTTGCATTTGCTCTTAAGAATATTCTCTTTCCTTTTTCAGGCACAGATGACAAAGTAACCTCTTGGTTATTTAACTCATTTATTATTTGATTATCTATCTTTACCTTAGTTAAAGGTTTTTCATGGTCATACCCTCTATTAGGGTCATCATTAAGCTTTCTAATTAACTCTTTTATATTATTAACTCCATCTCCAACTACAAAAGGAGGTACTCTTAATGAGACTGCCACTACATTATAATCAACAACACAAATTCTATAGTCATTACCTTCAATATACTTTTCTATCAATAGATCATCAAATTCATTTTTTAACAAATTATAATGTCTTACTAAATCATTCTCATTTCTTATATTAATTATTACGCCTCTACCTTTACTCCCAAATCTAGGTTTTATAGCAAGTGGATATCCTATTCTTTCTCCCTCTTTCAATACCCCTATTATGTTACATACTTTATCTCCTTCTGTAACAGGAACATTTTGTCTCTTTAAAAGCTCCTTAGTAAGAAGTTTATCAGATGCTATATCAGATGCAACACAACTAGTATTAGCACCTATTGTTGCCTCAATAATTCTTCCTTGTTTTCCATACCCTATTTGATAGAGTCCACTATCTCCGAGTTCAAAGAAAGGTATTCCATACCTCTTAGCTGCATCCAAAATAGACTGTGTGCTAGGGCCTACACTCTCCTTAACCATAAACTCTTTTAATAATTTAAACCTTGCTTCGTAATTTATAGCTTCCTTATCTATTAGAGAATTTATTATATCAATAGCTAATCTAGCTACTTCCACTGCTGTATTCCTATATTCATATTGAAATATAATATAGTAAATGTCCCCTTTTATTTCTCTAGACTTACCATATGCAACTTCTATTCCTAACTTATTTTGAATAGCTATTATTATATGCTCACAAATATGAGCAAGATATGTTCCTTCTTTTAATCTTTTAACAAATCCATGTTCTTCATCAATTCCGCATCTATGTTCATATAGCTCTGGAATAATTTTTAATAATCCTTCATTAAACCCATCTATATTCCTACTTGGAATTTCAGAATAACCACATAAATCAACATCTAATCTAATACATTTTTTATGAGAGTATATATTTTTCCCTTCAAATACTCTCTGACTTATTATCTTCATTGTTAATTAAATCCTCCTCAAAAGGTACCTTTCTAACAAGATCAAATTTATTTCCTTCTTTTAAAACATGAAGCTTAACATTGTATATGCTTAATACCTCTTCAGAATATTGCTCTGATACATTTGTATACGATATTTGGCTTCCATCTATAAAATATACTGCCCCTTCTCCTATAACTTCCACATTTCCATTCTTATTAACAATAATTGCTGTATTTTCATCTATTCCTATCCCCAACACTTCTGGATTCTGAGCAACTCCTGATAATAATCTTCCTACTCTACCTCTTTGAGCAAAATGTTGATCAATTATTACATTATTTATTAAGCCTAGCCCTGGAGACATCTTTAATGTACACTTTCTTGGTGCTTCTTCATCATTTCCCTCTATTATCATAGTATCGCTCATAACAGAAGCTCCTGCTGAAGTCCCGACTATATATATTCCGTTATCTGACACTTCCTTAAGAGCATCATAAACTGGAGATCCTCCAATAAGACTAGTTATTCTAAGCTGGTCTCCTCCTGTAAAAAAAATTAATGATGCATCTTTTATCATGGCTACATTCTCATTCTTAAATGCATCTTCTCTCTTACTTATATCTAATATATCTATGTTTAAAATTCCCAACTCTCCAAATGCTTTTCTATATTTTTCTGCTGCTTCTTCTGGATATTCTGTTGCAATTGTTGCAATAACTAAATCATCATCTTCCTTCTTAATACATTCACATACTTTTTTTAATATTTCTTTTCTACCCTCTTTATCTTCAGCTCCTCCGATAATAATTAAATTTCCACTTAATTTTTTATTCATTAGATCACCTCAAATCATGCATTTGTTATTGTTTCCATTGCTCTAAGTAATTATTCAAAAATGTATATAAAATAAAAATTTCATCTATACCATTCTAAAATATACATTCTACTTTCTTAGACATAAAAAAGGCAGATTAAAAGCCTATATGCCTTTAACCTACCTTTTGACTCTAGTTTTAAGTATTAAAAAATTGCTCGTCCAGGTATTATTAACTTATCTCCAATTTCAATACTGTCTGGATTTTCTATGGAATTCATCTTAACTATAGCATCCACAGTTGTATTATATTTTTTTGCTAATGACCACAAAGTATCTCCCTTTGTAACAACATATATAGTAATACTAGCCTTTTTCTTTTTAGGTTCTTCATCTAATTCAATTACATCAGAAATAAATTCTTTATTTACTTCATAGGAAAGTTTAGCCCCTACAGATATTGTAGCTTTAACGGCAACTGTATTGGCTTCTATAGATGCATCAATAGCTTCTAGATTACTATTAACTATTGCTTTCATACCTTCTTTAGCTCCATTAATATCTAATACAACAGTAAATGGTATATCACCACTTATTTGTGAATAGCCAACCTCTTCATCTGTTGTCTTATATATAACATTAGCCTTAATTACGCCTTCTACTGTAACCTTATCATCTGTAACTTTTTTGTCTGTAACTATTATACTTCCTGTTGCTCCCACAATAAATTCAGGCTTATAATCACCTTCCTTTACTGTAATATTATCCTTTATTATAGCCTCTGTAGCTTGAGACCCATGAATAACTCCTATTTCATAGCTATCTTTTCTAAGTTCTAATGGGAATTTTGGAGAGTAAGCGTCTTTAATTATTTCTAATACTTCATCAGAGAATACCTTAATGCTACATTTTACCAAAAATTCAATATTCATTATTCTAGTTTCGCCTAGGTCATCTTCTTCTAGACCTATATCAGTATTCTTTATTTCATAAATAGCTGATGGTAACATATTAGATAGTACACCAACCATTTCTTCTTCTTTTGAAAGGTACACATCATCTTGTAGGCTTACTATTTCTTTAGAATCAGCACCTAAATATAATATGTTTAACTTACAGTAACATCCTAAATAAACCTTATCTTCTGCAACTTTAACCTCTCTTTTATGAAGGGTCATAGAACATTTAAGGATTTTTGAAACTTGTGGTTTATCCATGCCAACTCTTAGAACTGATTTTCCTATAAGGTCAACCTCTTTGCTACTTACTAACCTGTTGATCGATTCTGTATTTTTTAATACTTCTACACCTTCAGTACCTTCTATGTCTTTTACAAAATCAAACTCAATACTTTTATAAACTTTCCAGTCTAAGTCAATAACACCTTCAATAGCTATCTTTCTTTCATTCATAATATTAGCATCAATATGTTCTACCTTGCATTCTACTTCACAAATAACTTTATGTTCTCCTTCATCAAGGTCCAAGTAATTAGTAAACTTCTCAGCATAGCTCACAGAATTAACCATCATATTATCTTCTCTCGGAATGTAAAGTACTGAATATTCCACCTTACCTTCCACCATGACTTTATCCCCTAAAACCTCTTTATTATTAATAACAGGCCTAGCTTCTACTGATAGAATCTGTTGTACATCTGGATGAGTATCAGGAATTAAATACTCATCTTTCAATATTGATGTTGAGCTATTTTCTCTTATCAATTGTTGAAATTGAACATTTTCTTTTATAACATCTATCTTTGACATTTTATCCCTCCCATAAAATACCTACTATTATTTATATAATTTACAGGAGAGATTTATGCCTCAAAATTTAATTTATGTTTAATTTTATAAATGTAATCGAATTCTGTCTATTTATTAGATTTTTTTCGTATTTTTCACTAAAATCATGTTGACAATTAGTTTTATTTGTCGTAATATTATCTTGGTTATTGACCATATAACCTCTCATAAATTCTCAATACCCTTTTATACCATAGTTGAAAGATGGAAACCCACCATCTTTCTTTTTTTATTTATATTTATATCTATACCGCACTTGGAAATATGCTCTTCTTATATAGTTAATCTAAAAATGTTAACAAAAGAAAAAAACTCCGATTTAAAAATCGAAGTTTATTAGTTAACTTGGAAATACCAATTGAACTGTCTTAGTTAACACATCTGAATAACTATATGTCACTGTCCTTTGGGTGTCACTTTCTAATCTAATTACAAAAATGCTAGGATAAACGCTTTCTAATACTCCATCATTAACTAAAATCTTTTTGCGTCCACCGTTAGCCTTTAATGTAACCTTCTCACCTAAGTGCCTTTCGATGTCTTTTTTAATGGTAGCAATAGTTTTAATCTTTTCCATTCAAACACCCTCTTTCCTGACTTTAGTATACATCTTTTCCAGTTTTATGTCAATAGAAATTTAATATTTTATCATTTCTAAACACTATTTGTCAATATATTTTGTAATTTTTTTTACTTACTTTTATATTATTCTAAAAGAAGACTATTTTTATGCATCAATTAAAAAAGATATAACATTAAAGATAACTTTTATATTATCTAATAAACTAGATTCAAATTTACTTTAAAATATATTTAGTTTATATATATGGAGATTTAGGATATCCTTCCCTATACTTGCCCCTAGTTTGTAAACCTCCAATCCCCTTTATACCAGTAATTGTGTTTTCAATAACATCAGTTATAGAAACAACTTGATCAATTCTTGTATAGGCTATCTTTTCACATACAAACACAGGATCCAAACAGTGAATTAATACTCTATTAGGACTAGATGCAAAATTAGCTCCAGCATCTAACATACATTCATAACAACTTTGGCATGCACCTGCAAAAATAACTAATTCATCGTAACTTGCATTATAATTTCTTAAAGCCTTCACTGCTTCAATATAATACTTGGAATTTCTATAGCACTCCACATCTAAATAGTTATCTGCATTTTTTAAAACACCATCATGACCAGTAAGTACTACTATGTCTGGTTTAATTTCTTTTACAAGATCTACAATAACTTCTGGTTGCTGCCTCTCACTAATTGCTTTACCAACAGCATCCAAAGACAATTGTTTATATACCTTTAAGCAAGTCTCCATATACTCACTATCTCCATCCACATGAAGTATCTTACCCGGCCTACCAAACATTAATTCCTTACTGGTCATGAGTTTTGGGGATTTACTCATTCTAGTTAACACATCCCCTCTAAGAGCTACTGCATTCTTAATTGCTTTTGAAACTCTACTATTAAGTATTTTTTCTTGTGTTCCAACATAATCTTCATTTACCGTCTCTAAATCCTCTGCTTTTGAATCAGCAATTATTCTTATGCTAATGCCTTTAAGAATATATACTGGCTCTCCATTCTCTTCTCTAATATCAATTACCTTAAAAGTAATATCCCTATCATAAGATTTTCTAACTACTGTATCTCCTATAACCATAGCTTCCTCACTTTTATTGTTGTTACTATTATATGAAAGCAAACAAGAAACTGTTCCTTTGTCCAAAAGCTTATAAAAATAAATAATCATAATTTCTAATATTCATATATTTATATATTTATATATTTATATCCTAAGTAATTGGACACTGGTCAATATCTTAGCATATTTTCACTACTCACTCTCTTTATTCATAAGGTTTTTCTACTCGCAACTTTTTATATTTTCAAAACGTAAAAAAAGACGACCTTCTGGTCATCTTTTTTTACAACTCATATTCAGATTTAAAGTCATCTAATAACTTCAAATATTTTTCTTTTTCATTTATTATACTTTGAAGTTTATTAGTAAAGGTACCTTGTCCCCAATTCACTTCATTGTAATAGTACCTATTTGCTAATCTCCAATATCTTTGAGGAAATTGTAAATATGCATATAAAACCTGATATTCTTCTTTTGATAATGGTGATACAGAGTTATAGGATTCAACTATTGCTTTTGCAAAATTAATATCCCAATCAACCCTTTTAAGTACTTTAATCATAAAATTAGATATGTCAAAGGTTCTAACTTCACGCTTACAAAAATCGAAATCAATAACATGAACGTCATTATTATCATCTAAGATTATATTATGATAGGTAAAATCATGATGGCAAAAACTCTTTTCTTTTTCTGTTACTGAACATAAATCATAATAGGCTGAACCTTGTAAGGTATCAAACGCCTTTTTACCCATTTCCTTGTAAAACTCCATAGATTTTAAGTATAATAGGTCAAACTCACTCTTGTTATTTTTCTTTCTTATCATATCCCTCATTTTATCTAGTGACTTAATTCTTTTTTCCATTAGATGTGGCCAACGACCTAAATCACTTTTTAACTTTGAGTTTTCAGGAGGATCATATCCCTTAGAAGCTTCATGCATAGTGGCTAATGTCTTAGCTGCAAGCTTTACTTCCTCCACATTATGAAAGTCACACTCCCTACCTTCTAACCACTCAGAAAGTGTATATAAGTCTTCATTAACTAGTGCATAAGGTTCTCCTTCTATATTCAAGAAGTATCTATCAACCATATTAAAACCATTTTTAATAAGATGTTCTTTCGCACCATATACAAATAGTAATTTTTGAGGCCCGTAGTTAATCTTTTTTAAACACCTTTCTCCTTTGTTAGTCCTTAAATAGTAGACTCCTTTGTTTGCTTTTAATACCTCAATTTTAATGTCAAACTGTCTTTCTATTTCAAATTCTCTCATCATAGTCCTCACCTCCTTTATATTTATATGTACCTTTTATTTCTTTTATTAACAAAACTTAACTCATTTTAATATAATAGAGCGAGAGTACTATGAAAGGATACATCATGAAGATTGGCATAGACGGCAGGGCCGCAAAATGGTACAGGGGGACTGGTATAGGCACCTATACTCATCAACTTATTTCCAGCTTAAATAATGTAGACAAAGATAATGATTATCTAATTTTTTTGCCAGATGGTTCTTCTTTAAAAAATTTAAATGATAATTTTCGTGTTGAACCAGTAAAAGCAAATTTACAGGAAAACTTTTGGGATGAAGTTAGCGTTCCTAATATCCTAGATGATCATAGTATGGAGCTTTATCATGTTCCTCAAAATGGTGTTGGACTTTCAGAAAATATAAATTGCCTAAAGGCCATCACATTACATGATATAATTCCTTTAAGAATGCCTGAAACTGTAAGTGACAGATACCTAAAAATATTTAATAATGAATTACCCAACATGCTTAAGCAATGTGAAGGTATAATAACTGTGTCTGAATTTTCTAAAAAGGATATTGCTAAAGAATTTAATTTTCCTGAAGAAAAAATATTCGTCACCCCTTTAGCTGCCGAGGATATTTATAAACCACTAAGTAAATGTAAATGCAAAAAAATAATAAAAGATAAATATGGTATAGAAGATAATTTTGTTCTTTATGTTGGTGGATTTAGTCCTCGTAAAAATATTATAGGATTAATAGAAGCTTTTTCTTTAATCCCACCTGCTAAAAGAAAAAATTCTAAATTAGTCATTACAGGCAATAAAGGCTTTTCCTATCCTAAATATCAAAAAAGGGCTGATGATTTAGGAATTTCAAATGATGTTATATTTACTGATTTTATTCCATTAGAAGACCTACCAATATTTTATAATGGTGCTGAAGTTTTAGTATATCCTTCTCTTTATGAAGGTTTTGGTCTTCCACCACTTGAAGCTATGGCATGTGGAACACCTGTTATAGCCTCAAATATAACTTCTATTCCAGAAGTTTGCTATGATTCTGCTCTACTAATTAATCCTTACAATATTGATGATTTAAGCTATGCAATTGAAAGAGTATTAAATGATAGTCTTTTAATGCTTACCATGGTTAAGAAAGGATTATTGAGAAGTATGAATTTCTCATGGCAAAAGACCGCCCAATTAACTACTAACGCCTATAAGGCAATGATTAATAATGAACATCGTTAAAAAACGAGTTAATAAAAAGGAAGACGTAAAAGTCTTCCTTTTTAAATTAATTATTTAATAAAATAACTCTTTATATTTTTCTTTATATTTAACTAGAAATTCATGTCTAAATTCCTCATTCATAAGCTTATTATTTAATCTACTTATAAATACTTCTTCATCCCAATCTTTTTGTTTATGATAATAATCTCTAACTATAGAATAAAAATCTCTTGGATAAGAAAGTAATATATAAATAAATTTATACTCCTCTTTTTCTAAAGGACATACTTCGTTATATGCTTCTATTATATTTACCGCCTTATCTACGTCAAAAGCAGCATTCTTTATCCCCTTTAAAATTAAATCCGTTAAATCCATAATTCTAAGATCTATCGAGCAATAATCAAAATCAATTAAATACATATCATCATCTTTAATCAAGAAATTATGCTCAGCTAAATCATTATGACATACCACTATATTTTTACTATTTTCCCTATAAGAGCTATAAACACTAAAAGATAATAATTCTGCAGCTCTTTCAATCTCTTTTATATAATCATCTACTACCTTTAAAAATTCTTTATCAAATTCATTTTTAAACCTATATGATTTAACCAGTTTTTTTATATACTTTATATCCTCTAAACTATCACTAAATTTCTTAACTAAACTTTCCTCCATTAATTCTTTTGCATTACAGTTCAGCTCTTCTTCTATTTTTACAAGCCTAGCTTGTGAGGCTAAATGCATTTCCCCTAATAATCTACCGCTCATCTCATATTCTATAGGATTAGTAAATGTAACCTCCCTGCCTTCAATAAGATCCATAATTAAATAGTAATCACCTTTCCACTTCTTATATACATTACCATCTTCAAAGGTTCTAAAAGATATCACATAAGGAAATTCTTTATATATATTTTTCAAACATATATTAATAAAATCAATTCTTTCTTTACTTAAATCCATCTTCTTTAATATCTTTTTGCCTTCATCAGTATGAAGAATAAATACCTTTCTTAAAGGTGTAACATCCAAAACCTCTAAACCTAATTCATCAAAAAAGTCCAAACTTAAATCATATGTGGATAGATACTTCTTTTCAGGATATCTAACTCTAATCATTCTCTCACCTCTTATTTTATATTTCATACTCCATTGATGCTTTAATATTTTTTAAGTACTCTTCTGGAAGTAGATTTTTCTTATTATATTTATATCTATACCATTGCTTTAAACTATCATATGGAATTGATAGTAATATAGAAATATAATCCTTACTATGCTTATTTAGATGAGATAACCTTATATATTCATCAATATATTTATCTAAATCTCCCTTTTTATTTCTTCTCTTTATCCTTTTTAGATAATTATAAATATCTTCTTCAACAAGATTATAGGTTGCCCCTTTTAAGCTTCCAACTTCAATTGTTTCAACTATTCTAAGGTTTCCTTCATCCACTCTTCCTAAGCAAATTTCATTTTTTTTCATACTTCTTTTTATAATTCCTAAATAATCAATTTGATTCAAATCTTCAATAGCTTTACCTACTCTATTTAATAACTTTTCTCCATTCTCCAAAATAAATAAATCCATACAGTTTATCTCTTTTATATCCCCTCTTAAAGCTATATCTTTATTTAATCTTTTTTGCATTACTTTTATACTCTCTACTCTTTTACCAATACTACTATTAATTCTAGTAAGGCCACTACAATAATATCCTGCTAATACCTTATGAACACTTTGAATCACAATAAATTGACAAGAAATATCCTCTTCTGTAACACCTCTATATCCTCTGAAGTATTCTTCTGTAACTACAATATCATTTTCTAACAAATAATCTTTTAGAGTTAATTCTTTAATACTAACCTCCTCCTTTAAGAAAAAAAACTTTCAACAAACTGTTCTCTCTCTTCTCTATCATTTAGATACTTCTGAAGCCTTTCAATAAAGAACCTCTCTTCCCACGGCTGTTGTTCCCAATACATTTGTATACCTAGTTGCCAAAAGCCTTGAGGAAACCTAATAAACTCTTTCATTAATGGAAGTTCCTCTTTTATCAAACCAGATGTCTTACAGTAATTATTAATTATTCTTTCTGCTTTATTTTTATCCCACTTTCCATTTTTCATGGCTCTAATTAATAGTGATGATAAATCATGTATATGAGTATCTAAAATACAGTAATCAAAATCAATAATATTTATTTCTCCCTTATTATCTATAAGGACATTATGATTAGCATAATCATGATGACAAAACCCTCTTTTAAACATTTCCTTTTCCATAAGTTCATAGTAATTTAATTTAGATAATTCAATTACACTCTTCTCTGCTCTATTTACTTCACTTTCTATATTTTCTAAATATATCTTGTCAAAGTCAGATTTATGGGCTTTTTGGCTAATGCGATGTTTAAAATCTAACATTTCATCTTTTCTAGTATCAAAAACCTTTAACCAAGAAAACCACCCTATTCTAGGTTTCATACTATCTGTTATAGTAAATCCTTTGCTACACTCATGTAGCTCACCTAATTTCTGTGCCACTAAATCAAGCTCAATGGGATTATCATAATTACTTTCTCTAGATGGAATCCACTCTGTTAAATAAGCAAATCTTCCTAAAAGTTCAATATAATATTCATCTCCCTTAGTCTTTAAAATAGTTGGGATTTTATCAAATCCCCTTTGCTGAAGATGAAGTATAGCTGATAAAATAAAATAAAAATGAGGGAATTGATATTTTATTACTTTTACACAATACATCCCCTCCTTTGCATTTACTTTATAGGTGTTTTTAACTTTTTCTATAAATTTAATGTCCAAATTATAGTTAAGGGTGATAATTCTTTTTATCTCTTCCTCATTCATGCACTTCACCTAAGGATTAATTCTATTTATTATATGTATGGTATCTTTTCTGTGTGATTTCATTCACCAAATCAATTTCCTTTTAATACTTTATACTATAAAAATTTATAGAGGTGACCTTATGAAAATAGGTATTGATTCTAGAGGAGTAAACTTATACTCAGGATCTGGTATAGGTACTTATACAAAGAATTTGATTATAAATATGATAAATAATAATACTAAAGATACATTTAATTTAATTTGGACTGGAAAAAAGAATGCTAAATTTATAAGAGATAACACAAAGCTCTTTTATACCTCTGGAAGATATGGTGGATTTTACGAAACATACTTCACCCCTAACCTAATGAAAAAGGAAGATATAGACCTATTCCACATCCCACAAAATGGCATAGGCTACCCTTTTAACTGGGACTTAGATGTTGTAGTAACAATACATGATTTAATTCCATATACAATGCCAGAAACTGTTGGAAGAGGTTACTTAAATAGATTCTTAAAAGATATGCCAAATATAATAGAATCAGCTAAAGGTATACTAACTGTATCAGAGTACTCTAAGAGAGATATTTTAAGATTCTTCCCTAATATATCTCCTGATAAAATCTACGTAACCCCATTAGCTACTAATGAAAACTTTAAACCTATACCTAAGGATGTATGCAAAAATTATATAAGTAAAAACTTAAAAATAAATGACCCCTATATTCTCTATCTAGGTGGATTTAGTGCCAGAAAAAACGTTAAGGAATTAATATTATCCTTTGGTAAAATTATAAAGGACCTGAAGAAGCCTCATAAGCTTTTATTAGGGGGTGCAATAAGAGATGAGGGTAATATTTTAAGGGATATAGTTCTAGAGGAAGGTCTACAGGAGCACATTTTATTTACTGGCTATTTAGACGATTCAATATTACCAATATTATATAGTGGTGCTGAAGCTTTTATATACCCTTCCTTGTATGAAGGATTTGGATTACCTCCTTTAGAAGCCATGAGCTGCAAAACCCCTGTAATAACTTCGAATTTAACTTCTATTCCTGAAGTTACTAATGATGCAGCTATATTAATTGATCCCTTTAACAAAGATGAGCTTAGTTATAATTTACTAAAACTATTAAATGATGATTCTAAAAAAGAGGAGCTTTCTGAAAAAGGGTATAAAAGAAGTCTCCAATTTTCATGGAGACAAACTGCTAATGCTACTTTAGAGGCCTATAGAGATATATTTAAATCATTGACCTAAAATTTTATTTTTTACTTCTAAATATAATTCATAATCATTTATTTCAGGAGCCTTCTCATATATGTTGCTCATAACAACTAGAGGGCTCTTTCCACTAAAATTCTTTATTGACTCTTCTATTGATTTATTTTTATAAGTAGACAAATAACTGGAAAAAAACTTACCTTCTTTAACATACTTAATAGATTCTTCTGTATTTGTAGCTAAAAACTCCAAAAACCTCTTAATAAGAGCACTATTTTCTTCAGATTCATTTAACACTAATAAGTTATATCCCTCTGCTACATAAAATTTATTACTTCCATTTAATTTAGCTGGTGCATTATTAACAGTCCACTCACATGGAACATCTAAAGCTGTTAGTTCTCTCATAGAATTTATTGATGATATTCTAGCTAAAAACTTACCATCTACCTTTGTGTTCATAATATTGCTTATTTCACTTAATTTAGTTTTAACTAGTTCTTCTATCTTTCCTTTATCATTACTCCCTTCCATTGCTTGCATTACAAGTAGTGAAATTATATCTTCATAATCTTGACCTACTCCATTAAGTATTCTTACCTCTCCATAGGTTTTCTCTAAAATATCTTTACCAACTCTTTTTAAATCATCCCAGGTATTGATATCTTCATATGTATACCCATACTGTGCCAACATATCTTCTCTTAAATATAATGCTAAAGGTCTTGATGTTAACGGTACTCCCACCAATCCTTCCTTATCATTGGCCTCTTTAATTCTTGCAACTGAGAAGTTACTTGAGTAATTATCTACTATACCTTTTTCTTCTGAAATATATTTTCTTAAATCATTCTCTTTTATTAACCTTCTAGACTCATTAGTGGATAATTGGATTATATCGGGAGTTGAATTATCATTTATGGAAGATAATATCTTATCTTTATAATTACTACTATATATTAACGATATTTCAATCTTAGTTTTATCATATGATTCCATAAATAAATTAGCATATTCGCATAAATAATCATATGTGTCTTCATTTGCCCAAATCACTATATTCCCTTTTATATTTTCCTCTTTATTACTACTTCTTATATTATTTAATAAAAAAATGCTTAATACTATAAAAATAATAATAATAAAATATCTAACCTTTTTCATACTCTCCTACCTCCCTTATTAAATTATATTATAAACTTATTCTACATCATAGTTCTTTACATTATCTAATACTTTTATTATAATAAGTAAACACACTAAAGAAAAATAAATATTATAGGAGAGTCTTTATGCATATAGAAAACTTAAGATTCTTTTATGAAGTTGCAAAAGCAAAGAGTATTTCAACAGTAGCGAAATCCTCTCATATATCACAATCAGCCTTAAGTCAACAGCTCTTAAAGCTTGAGGATAGTTTAAACGCCAAATTATTTATTAGAAGTAATAAAGGTGTAACCTTAACAACTGAGGGTGAAATTGTATACAAACATTGCAAAGTTATATTGAATACCTATGAGAAAATGCTATATGAAGTTGAAAGTTCAAATTCACAAGAAAGTCACATTAATATTGACGGGATAAATATCTTAACATCTACATTAATACCTTCTGCTATAAGTAAGATAAAAAGATCATTCCCAAATCATATTATAAAAATCACATCTTCTGAAGATAATTCTAATAATATAATACATAATATTTCAGATATAAATATATCATACAATAATTACAATAATATAAATTCTATAGTTTCAAAGGAAATATACTCAGATAGAATAGTTTTTGTAGCTGACTCTACATTTAAAAGTGATAACTTAACCATTAACAAGTTTATGAATACTCCTTTTATAATGGTTAATGATAACTTAAAATTTAGAGATATGCTTGCATCAAAACTAGAAAACTTAGATTATGATATTCAATTATTAAATATTCTATTTTCAACTGATTCCTATCAATCTGCTATAATAGGAATTAAGAATATACAGGCTATATCCGCAATCCCATATGGGATATATAATTCTGTATACAAAGATTTAGGATATAAAATTATTGACATCGAAGGCTTAGAATTTCCTCTTTCAATGTATATAAACTTTGAAGAGCAACTTTATAAGAGAGAAAAATTGTTTATCAACAAATTAATATCAACAATAAAAGGATTCTTAAAATCTTAAGAATCCTTTTAATATTTTCTAAGTATTAATTTTTCTGCAAGTGCTCTTAGCACCTCTTTATATTCATTTTCAGGCAGCTTATCTATATCTTTAAAAGCTTTGTCCGTATACTTTTGAGCTAAATCTATCGCTTTATTTACTCCATTATTTTGCTTTACCAATTCAATTATTTCTTTTACTTCATTATTAGTTATAGAATCAGCTTCTAAGTATTTCTTAAAAGCATCTTTATCATTATTATAAGCATAAATAAATGGTATGGTAAAAATACCTTGCTTTAAATCATTTGCTGCTGACTTCTTAATACTCTCATCATTACCTACATAATCTAAAACATCATCAATAATTTGAAATGCCATTCCAATATTATGTCCTATATTCCATAATCTTTTAGCAAGTTTTTTTTCACAACCACTTTCAGCTGCTCCTAAATATAGAGACAATGAGAATAATTCTGCGGTTTTACCTGATATTCTACTTAAATAATCCTTTACTGACAACTTAGTAGAAAATCTAGAATTAAGTTGATTAACTTCACCCATACAAATTCTAGACATTGACTTAGAATCCATTTTTATGCTTGCTAAAGATGCATTGCTAGCTAATATCTTAAAACATACACAGAATAGGTAATCTCCTATATAAACTGCATAATCTTTTCCATACCTTGATTGAACTGTTTCATTACCTCTTCTTAACTTAGCATCATCTATAACATCATCATGAACTAAGGTTGCCATATGAAATAATTCTAATACAGCACCTAAAGCTTTTACTCTTTCCTTATCTCTATTACCAAAGTGAGATCCAATTATAACAAAGGCTGGTCTAACCATTTTGCCGCCTGATTCAATTAAATCTTTTATAGAATTTTCTATAACTTTATCTTTGCATTTTGTTTCTTTCTTCATTAAAGCAACTATGTCTTCTAATTCTCTTTTTACTTCAACATAGTTATCCCAAATCTTATCCATATCTATTTACCTCATGTAACTTGTTTGAAATATGGTATTTTTTTTAAATGTTCAACTAAATAATTTGATGTAATTCCTATAAATATTCCAGTTACTATACCAACTATAGATAATACCGGTAAATATAGTGTAACACCTATATTATGTACAATTGCAGAAGCTACTAAAATTTGTCCAATATTATGAAATACAGCACCAGATGCACTAACACCTATTATACTTATCTTGTCCTTAAATACTTCTTTTATAAAAACCATAGATAAAAAGCTTAAAATTCCACCTGCAGCACTGTACATAAATGCTGAAAGACTTCCACCAAAGATAGACCCTAAAGTTAATCTTAAAAATAGCACCAACAATGCTTCTTTTTTGCTTAAAGTATATAAAGCTAAAACTGTCACAAGATTGGCTAGTCCAAGTTTTGCCCCTGGAGTAACAAAGGGTACTGGAATCATATTTTCAAAAATATGTAAAACAAGTGCTTGAGATACTAATAGACCTATATATACAATTTTTCTACTTCTCTTCATTTGTTTTTTCTCCTAATATGAAAGTATTATATCATCGTCATTTTCTCCGATAACTTGTACCATTACTCTGTGAGGTAAGCATACTATGCTTTGGCCTGGTTTTGATATAAATCCTGGCTCTAAACATACCTGATCTGAACAATCTGCATCTACTACTGCTATCTGCTCATCTTTTACAAGTATCAAATTATTACCCCACTTAGTGTTTACTTCTATAGTTTCTTCTCCCTTATGTCCCGTAAGTGCTACCTTTTTATATAGCTTGCCACCTATAGTAATTTCAGCGTATGTAATATTATAATCTTTTTTCATTTTTGCACCCAAAATTATTTCAGGTGTAAATGATCCTAATAATAATAGAATTATTATTATAATATCCCATTTTTTAAAAATATTCTTATCTTTAAACATAAAATATCCTCACCTTTATATCCTTATGTTATTTATATAACATAGGCTTGTCTATCTTATTATAACTTCAAAAATAAAATAAGGTAAGGATGGTTATCTACCATCCTATCCTTATTTATGTCAAATTACTATTTTTGTTTATAAACTGGAACTCTCTTACCTAACCACCAGTTACCAGCAATCTTATTTATCCATGGCATAACATAATAATCTAATCCAAATGTTCTACCAGCTCCGCCCATTAAAGCAATTGAACCGAAGAAGAACCATAGTATATCCCATCCTGCCATAGCTGAAAGAACAAAGTTACATACCATAAATGCAGATGCTCCTGAAGCTAAGAATGTGAATAATCCTGCGATTAAGCATAAACCTATACCAATTTCAGTTATAACAACGATTCTTTGGAACCAAACAGCTATTTCTGGGTTTGGTATAAATATTTGCATTATTGCTTCATAGAACTTAGGCATTTTTTCTAATATTGGAGTTGCAAATTCAGTTGTTGCTTCTCCTGATGCAGAAGCACCTGAATCAGCAGCAGTTTGTAACCAAGCAAATGGCATTTTAATGTTTCCAGCCTTTAACCAGCTGTCTCCACCAACCATGTTTCCATTAAATAAAGCTTTTATTCCATGATTTTCCCATGTTCCTTCACCAACAAATTTCTTAAGACCTTCTAATAACCAAAGTACACCAATATATAATCTTAATGGTACTAACCATAATCTATTTGACTTAGATGATAAATGACCTCTCATTATGCATCTGTTATCTTCCATTGAGAAGAATTCATGTTGTAGGTAGTGATAACAAGCATTAACATTGTTAACACCCCATAAGTAGTGTAAGTTAACTAAATGCTTCATTATCATTGCAAAGAATCCAGCAAGCTTGATTCCAGCTAAGTTAGCAACACAGTACTTACCACCTATTGATACCATAAATCCATGGTAGTTTGATTTAAACTTAGTTAAATCCTTCTTCTTATCCATTAAAGCTATTATATTCTTAGCGATAACATCACCAGTTTGAATTGCAGCTTCAACTATTTGAGGCGTTCCTTTTCCTTCTTCTTCTTCATAGTAGTTTAAGTCACCAACTACGAATACTTCTTCTTTATTAACTGCTTGCATAAATTCGTTAGTAGCTAATCTACCAGCTCTTGCAGTTTCTAACCCATATTCTTTAACTTCTTCATTTGCTTGAATACCGCATGTCCAAATTAATGTGTTAGTTTCGATTTCTTCTCCACTCTTTAACACTATTTTATTTGGAGCAACTTCAACTATTGGGCTATTCTTAAGAATAGTCATTCCCTTCTTAACCATGTACTTTTCAGCCTTATCAGCTTGTTTTCTATCTAACATGTTAAGAATAGTTCCCATAGCTTCAACAACCATTAGTCTTACTTCATTTTCGTCAACATTATGTTCTTTAGCTAATCTAGTCTTCCACTCTAAAAGTTCTCCAGCCATTTCTATTCCTGTGAAACCAGAACCAGCCACTACAAATGTAAGCATTTCTTTTCTCTTAGCTTCATTTCTTTCTTTAGCTGCAAGCTTGAACATTTTTTGAACGTGATGTCTAATTTTCATAGCATCTTCAAATGACCATAAAGTAAATCCATTTTCTTTTACTCCTGGAACACCAAAGAATGCTGGTTCACTTCCTGTACCTACTACTAGATAGTCATAAGTATAGTTACCATTTGTAGTTTTTACTGTTTTATTACCAGTATCAACTTTTTCTATTAAATCAGTAACAACATTAACCTTTGTTCTAGCAAATATTTTACTTAATTCAATTTGAACTGATTCAGGATGAACTCTTCCTCCTGCTACTTCATGTAATTCAGTCATTAATGTATGGAATGGATTCTTATCAATTAATGTAATTTCTACATTATTATTCTTCTTATATTTTTTTGCTAATTTTTTAGCTACATGGACTCCACCATATCCAGCACCTAATATAAGGATGTTTTTCTTATCTGACATAATTTCACCTCATATATAAATTTTTTGTTAAAAATAAAACTTAACCAAAACAACAAATCTGATTCTATAGATTTCTATATGGTATGTCTATAAGAATAAACTAGTATCATATACCTCTTATATTTTTACTTTTTTATACAAATTCCCTAAACCCATTGATATTGCTACCTTTTTCTTTAATTAAATCAAATTTGTTATAAGAATTATTAATGTACCATAACTTATTTTAATACCCATTAGTTTGTTTTTTGTGTATAATTAACTAGTAATGTCGAATTTGAAAACTTTTTCGACATTTACTTGTCATAATTTTAACGTAATATAAAATGTTATTTTTTTAAGGGGGATTTTACTCATGAACAAAAAGAGAATTTTAAGCTTAGTTGCTGCTACAATGCTTTCTGTTGCTGTTTTAGCAGGATGCGGAAGCAAAGAAGAAGGAATGAAAGATGGTAAGTACGAAGTTGAAGCTGCTGCAGCTGATAAAAACGGATACAAGTCAACTTTAACTTTAGAAGTTAAAGATGGTAAGATTGTTGCTGCTGACTATGATGAAATAAGCACTGAAGGAGCTTCAAAGCAATCTGATGCAGAATACAACAAGAAGATGAAAGAATTCGGAAAGGTTACAAACCCTGAAGAAGCTTTCCCAGCATTAGAAAAAGCTATCGTTGAAAAGCAATCTGCAGAAGTTGATGCTTTCACTGGTGCTACAAGCTCAAGCAATAATTTCAAGAAATTAGCTGCTAAAGCTATCGAAAATGCTACAGCTGGAAATACTGAAAAGGCTATAGTGGAATAGTTTAATCCATATTCAAAGACTTTAGGGATTCCCTAAGGTCTTTTTTTCTACATATTATATTATCTTTGGGAATACTAAATATAATAAATCTTAGGAGGTAACTTATGAAAAATAGAAATAAAGTAATCAGCTTATTAATAGGAATTTTTCTTATTTTTTCTCTTATCGGATGTACTAATAGTAAAGATGATTCAAAACCACTTTCTAAAACTGAATATTTCATGGGAACTGTTGTAACAGTTACCCTATATGATAATAAAAGTGAAAAAATAATAGATAAGGCTTTTGAAGAAGTAAAAAAAATAGAACAACTTGTTAGTATAAATATGGATGGTACTGAGCTAGATGAAGTTAATAATAACTCTGGAATAAAACCTGTAAAAGTAAGTGATGATACTTATAATATAATAAAAAAAGGTTTAGAATACTCTAGTCTTACCAATGGCTCCTTTGATATAACTATTGGTCCCCTAGTTAAACTATGGAGTATAGGACTACCAGAAGCAAAAGTCCCTACACTTGATGAAATAAAAGGAACCCTTAAATACATAAACTATAAAGATGTAGAAATTAATGATTCTGAAAAAACTGTATTTTTAAAAAAACCTGGTATGATTATAGATTTAGGGGGAATAGCAAAAGGATATACTGCAGATGTTATTGCTCAAACCCTAAAATATGAAGGCGTAGAAAAAGCTATTATCGACTTAGGAGGAAATATCTATGCATTAGGCGAAAAATCTGAAAATACACTATGGAGAATAGGAATTCAAAACCCTGATCAAACTCGTGGAGAAATAGTAGGATCCATAAATGTAAAAGATAAGTCAATAGTTACCTCTGGAATATATGAACGTTTCATAGAACAAGACGGAGTGAAATATCATCATATCTTATCTCCAGAAAGCGGATATCCTTATGATAATGAAATAGCTGGAGTTACTATAATTAGTGATAAATCTATAGATGGCGATGCCCTTTCTACTTCAGTTTTTTCTATGGGAATAACTAAAGGATTGGAATTTATAAACTCACAACCTGATACAGAAGCAATCTTTATCACAAAGGACCATAAGATTTACTTAACAGAAGGTTCTCAAGAAATATTTAAATTAACAAATGATGATTTTGAGATAATGAACTAATTAAGGTAAAAAGGTAAGGAAAAAAGCTCGCCATTCGGCGAGCTTTTTGTACCTTGTACCTATTTTTCTATATAATTCATAACATGTTTTATTATCATGTTTATACTTCCATCTCCATTACGTTGAATTTCAAATCTATTATTATCATGATACACTTCTTCATTTATGTAAAGATCTATATCCTTATCTATCTTAAGCCTTACTCTTTTTAGTTTCTTTTCTACCCATGTTTTATCTACTTGAACATCATCATTTAATCCTTGAGCTTTTACAAAAGTGCAGAACTCTTCTTTTGCTTTTGGCTCATCCTTAAACAATTCATGAGATAGTTCATCTATGTTAACTATATCCTCTTCCTTAAGTTTTCCCTTTACAGTCGTTCTTACCTTTTCTGCAGTAACAGCATCTTCAGAAAAGTTTTTTCTAGTCCATGTTTCTGCAGCTTTTAAAAATGTTTTAGTCATATCCCTTTCATTAGCTACAATAGTACAACCTAAGAAGCTGTTTATAAAATAATTAGCCCCATATTCATCTTCTTCTTTGCTCTTCTTCTGTTTATCTAGCACCATTAAATTATATGTATCTTCTTCTTTTATAGGTTTTATAAATGCTGCTTTTTGTATCTTCTGACCACTTCCAGGTAAACCTGCTGCTTGTGGAACTATACCAATTCCAATCTTATCATCAACAAATTCTATTTCATGAGTAAAATTCTTTACATAATCCATCTTTAATATAGCAATCATAGGGCCTTGGTCTGTTATTATAGATGCCACAATTAAATCACAAGAAGGTATATTTACATTTCCCTTCATTATAGAAAATAACTGCCTAGACAATTCTTTAGAAAGAGTAATTAAATCATTATTCTCTCCATTAAGATAATCTTGACCAATTTCTTTAACAATATTTCTCTCTTCATTAAATTTAGCATATTTTAATTCTTCATCATTAAAACATTTCTCTATATGTTTATATATAAATTTATATGTATCTTCTTCCATCTCTAACTTATATTCGTTTAAGATAGGCTCTATGCTATTGTTATCTAATATATGAATAACAGCTTCATTTATATTTATGTCATTAACGTAATCCATTATCTTCACCTCTATTATTATTCCATTATTATTTTAACAATGAAAATTTATATTAACAAGGTAAAGAGTCTTAACTACATAATTGCTTCAGCAATATTATTAGAATGATCTCCTATTCTTTCTAAATTACTTATTAAATCTAAGAACATTGTACTAGAATTAGCATTACATGATTTTTCATTTAATCTCTTAATATTATTATTTCTAAGCTTCTTTTCATACTTATCTATTCTTTCTTCTATAACAGAAATACTTTTTGCACCCTCACTATCTTCATTCTTATAACTCTCTATAGCTAAAGTTAATGCCTCTAGTGTCTTATTATACATTGATACCACTTCTTCAGTAGCTTCTTCTCCAAAAGATATTTCTTTATTCATCTTTTCAATTGCCATATCAGCTATGTTCTCAGCATGATCTCCAATTCTCTCTATATCATTAATAACGTGGAATGTAGCACTTAATATTTTACTGTCCTTCTCTGGTAATTCATGTGATGACAATAATACAAGATAGTCTGTTATTTCTTGTTCTAAATTATTTATTACCTTTTCTCTCCTATAAACCTCTTTTACTTTTTCTTCATTACTATTTAAAAGTGCATCCATTGCCTCTTCAATATTCTTCTTTGCTATCTCACCCATTCTAACTGTCTCTTTATAAGCTTGTCCAATAGCTAATATAGGAGTTTCTAGTAAATTTTTATCAAGATATATTGATCTATCTGTTTCTACTTCATCCTCTTCATTCTCCGGCATCATACCATCTACAATCTTTATAAGATACTCACTTAATGGCAATAGGATTAATGTTACAGAAACATTGAATATAGTATGTGCATTAGCAACTTGTCTTGCTACATCTGTAGGATTTATATACTCAACTATAATAGCAAGATAATTTAAGAATGGTAATACTATTATTACACCTATCACCTTAAATAATAAATGTATTATTGCAGCTTTCTTTGCTTTTTTATTAGCACTAGCTGAAGCCAATAATGCTGTTACACATGTTCCTATATTGCATCCTAATATGATAGGTAAGGCTACATGTATATCTATAGAACCTGTTGTTGCAAGAGCTATAAGCATACCTGTAGTGGCTGATGAACTTTGAACTATAGCTGTCATTCCAAGTCCTGCTAGAACGCCTAAGAATCTATTACTTCCCATTACTTCAACAACATTCTTAAAGGCATCTGATTGTGTTAATGGCTTCATAGCACCAGACATTATACCCATCCCTAAGAACAAAATACCAAACCCTAATACAATAGAAGCTAAATCTTTAGATTTCTTTTTCTTTACTGATAATAGAGCTATTGCACCAATACCTACGAAAATAGGTGCTAATTGATTTAAATTAAAAGAAACCATTTGTGCTGTTATAGTAGTTCCTATACATGCACCCATTATTACTCCTGTTGCTTGGCTTAAAGTCATTAATCCAGCGTTAACAAAACTTACAACCATTACAGTTGTTGCACTTGAACTTTGTATTACAGCAGTTACAACTGCTCCAACTAATACTCCAATAAACTTGTTACTAGTAACCTTTTCCAGAATATTTTTCAACTTATTTCCTGCTGCATTCTCTAGGCCATCTCCCATCAGTTTCATACCAAATAGAAATAAACCTAATCCTCCAAATAATTCAATGATCATATTGAACTTGTCCACTATAATATTTCTCCTTCAAAATGCTCTTTTTAACTTATTCTTAATACATTTTTAATTTTTCTAACAATATTATAACGTGAATTTAACAATTAGAACATAAAAAAATGTAGAAACACCTACGACTTTCTACATTTTTTATTTAAACTATATATTTAAATCTATTTATTTATTAGTTTTCCATGGATTAAAAGCCTATTATTTTCTTGTTCATAGGAACATGTTGACAAAGTTACTATTTTATCCTCACTTGTAAGTTCATAATCCACAAGTTTATGCATAGACTTGTTCTTAAGTTCATTCAAATACTTTACATACTCTTCATCTGAACTAAAATTAAATCTATATGGATTAGTATTTGCTTGCTCAATGTATATTGAAAATATCTCATACTCTAAAGTTCCATCTTTTGTAGTTATATAAAACTTATTATTTAATTTTGCAAATTCACTATCCTTATAGCTATGAAGTGAACCAAACATACTCTTATCCTTCATATAATGTCCATGTATTATTGTATTTTTTTCATTGAAAGGGTCTGGATTATCACAAGATATAAATATTCCTCCACCAGCATTATATTCTTTCTTGAAGTTATGAGTAAGATAATAATCATTATCTTCTCCCTGAAGCACTGGATAATTAACTTTAGTGCCAGGTATCATAATCCATCCTTTAAATTCATTATTTATCTCATAAAGCTTATTATAATCTTCTTCCTTAAATACATATGCTTTAACATCTTCCTTATCTTTAGGATTATTATCATTATTCTCTACTACCTGTGGAGCATACTGTTCAATATCCTTATAACTACTAGCATTTTTCCTATACTCATTAAAAATAGTAAATAGCTCATAAGCTGACCATATAAAAACTATCAAAGCAATAACAAAAATAATTTTTCTAATAACTTCTCTCCATTTTTTACTCATATAAATCCCCCAAAATATCCTTTTATTTATAAATACTATTTAGCTAACTCTAATGCTATCTCCATCATTTCAGTAAAGCTATCTTGTCTTTCTTTTGGAGTAGTTTCCTCTCCCTTAAAAATATGATCTGAAATCGTAAGTATTGATAAAGCTTCTACACCATACTTAGCAGCTAATGTATATAATTCTGCACTTTCCATCTCTACTGCTAAACATCCATAATCTGCCCATAGCTTTATGGATACATCAGTATCATCATAGAATAAATCAGATGATAATATATTCCCTACCTTTACATTTGCTCCCTTACTTTTTGCAATATTATATGCTTCTAATAATAAATCAAAACTAGCTGTTGGAGCATAATCCATTCCATGAAATCTTCTTCTGTTAATTCCTGAATTAGTTGATGCACTTTGCGCTAAAACTATGTCTCTAACATTTACATCTTCATTCATAGATCCTGCTGAACCTATTCTTATTAATCTCTTAACTCCATAAAATCTAATTAACTCATTAACATATATAGAATGAGATGGCAATCCCATACCTGTACCTTGTACAGAAACTCTTTTACCTTTATATGTTCCTGTATATCCATACATTCCTCTAACTTCATTATAACACTTTGCATTTTCTAAATAATTTTCTGCTATAAACTTTGCTCTCAATGGATCTCCTGGTAATAATACAGTTTCTGCTATAGCTCCTTCTTCAGCCATTATGTGTAAATGTTTAGCCATAATAAAATCCTCCTAACAAAAATGTAATAAATTCTTTGTTTTTATTATATCCTATTTTAATATGTAAATTCTAATTCCTTTTAAAGTTAAATACAAGACTAAAAATTGTTAAATTTGAAAAACTATATGATATAATAGTAAATAAAATAATTTAATGGAGAGATTATTATGAAAGAACTAGAAACTAGAATAATAAAAATTGATGTAGCTGCCATTAGAAACACACTTATTGAAAATGGTGCTCTTAAAGTTAAGGCTGAAAATCAAATAAATGATATATATGACTTTGAAGATGGAAGACTATTAGCTGAAAAAGGATATGCTAGAATTAGAACTGTATCTGATATATTAAATAGTAAAGAAGTTATCTACATAACAGCAAAAAAAATGCTTTCCCAAGGTAAATTTAAAGAGATGGAAGAATATGAATTCGAAGTAGATGATAAGAAAACCGCAGAAGGAATGTATGAAGTACTAGGACTAAAATTACACCAATCTATAAAGAAATATAGGGAGAGTTATCAATTAGAAGACGGACTAGTAGAAATTGATATAAACGATACTACATTCTGTCCTTTTCCATATATAGAAATAGAAACTGACTCAGAAGAAAAGTTAGAAAGAATAGTTAGGTTATTAGGATATACTATGGAAGATACAACTTCTAAAACAATATATGAATTAATTGAAGAAAATAAAGAAAATGAATAATTAAGGTAGAGAAATTGCTAATGCAATTTCTCTTTTTATTTATAAAAAACTCCGCAAAAGCGGAGTTTTCACCAAAGTTATTCATTATTTATTTTATAATTATACATTAAAGTTTCTCTCTTCTTTCAGAAGATTTTCTAAAATACCTCATAAGAGTTTCTTTATCGTTATCATGTATAGCCTTTTTTATCAAATCTAACTCTAACTCAAAATTATTGATAGCTTTCAACAAATTATTCTTATTTCCTAGGAAAAGTTCGCTCCATAATTCTTCATTAATATTAGCAATACGAGTTAAATCCCTATAACTATCCCCAATAAAACTTCCTGTATCTCTACCTTCTTCATCACTATTAATTAGAGCTACAGCCATAGCATGTGGTAATTGTGATGTAAAACCTATCATTTCATCATGAAATTCTGGAGTTATCCTTCTTACTCTTTTAAATCCCATTTTCAATGCTATATTTTCTACTAAATCTAAATTTTCTTTTTTATTTCTTTCTATTGGAGTTATTATATAATTTGCTCCTTTAAACACATCATTAGTTGCAAAATCTATCCCCTTTTTTTCTCTACCAGCCATAGGGTGTCCAAAAACAAAATCTACATTTTTAGGTAAAATTTCAATAATGTCTTTTATAAACATTTCTTTTATACCAGTTGCATCTGTTATTACAGAGCCAGGCTTGAAATTCTCCTTATTGTCCTCAATAAACTTCTTAACTAACTTGGGATAAATTGCTAGTATGGTCAAATCAGCTTCTTTGAAAAAACTTTCTCCAGTCTTACATCCTTCTTTTATTAGCCCTAGACTTTTAGCCTTAGTCAATGTATGTTCATCTACATCGACACCAAATACGTTATTATATCCAGACTCTTTTAGTCCCATGGCAAAGGAACCACCAATTACCCCAAGACCTACTATAACAATATTCATCTATAATCCCCCTAATAAGATTAAATATCTTTACCTTCCATCTTTGCTATAACCTTAATCTTATCCATTAAGTTCTTAAAGCTTTCAGGCTTAATAGATTGTTGTCCATCACTTAAAGCATTTTCTGGATCATTATGAACCTCAATCATTAACCCATCTGCTCCTGCCATAATAGCTGCTTTAGCAAGTGGTTCTACAAGATACCAGTATCCTCCTGCGTGGCTTGGATCTACTATAATAGGTAAATGAGATAATCTCTTAACCATAGGAACTGCACTTAAGTCTAAAGTATTTCTAGTGTATGTTTCAAATGTTCTTATTCCTCTTTCACAAAGAATAACATTCTCATTACCACCAGCCATTATATATTCAGCTGACATTAACCATTCTTCAATAGTTGCTGATAAACCTCTCTTTAAAAGTATAGGTTTATTAGTTTTACCTATTTGCTTCAATAAATCAAAATTTTGCATATTCCTTGCACCTATTTGAATTACATCTACATTTTCTACAAAATCATCAATATAATCTGTAGACATTATTTCTGTTACTATTTGAAGACCAGTCTCCTGTTTAGCTACCTTTAATAGCTTAAGTCCCTCTAACTCAAGACCTTGAAAGCTATAAGGTGATGTTCTTGGCTTGAAAGCTCCACCTCTTAAGAAGTTTGCACCTGATGCTTTAACACTCTTCGCTACTTCTACAATCTGCTCTTCGCTTTCAACAGAACAAGGACCTGCCATTATTCCCAAATGGCTTCCACCAATTTTAACTCCATTAACATCGACTATTGTTGGTTCTGGCTTAAATAATTTATTAGCTTTTTTAAATGGCTCTTGTACCTTTAACACTTTATCAACACCATCAATTCTAAGCATCTTATCTGGATCTAATATCCCAGTATCTCCAACACATCCTATTATGCAATAAGTTGATCCCTTAGAAAGATTGGTTTGTAACCCCTTTCCTTCAACTATATTTACCACCTTGTTAATTTGTTCATCTCCACATTTAGGGTTCATTATAATAATCATATCTATTCCTCCTGTACTAACCATATTTATTACTACCACCTTTGCTCCATTTAAATTACATATTATAAATTATAATGCCACAAAGGTGTATAAAACAATCCTACTATCCTACATATTAGTTTTTTTACATACTTTCTAATGCATTAATTGCTAGTATGTATCCAACTTCTCCAAAACCAGCTATCTGACCTACACATGCTGGTGCAGTAACTGAAATTTTTCTAAATTCTTCTCTTTTATGTACATTGGATAAATGTACTTCAATAGTTGGTATGTCCACTCCTTTAATTGCATCATGAATGGCATAACTATAGTGAGTAAACGCGCCTGGATTTATTACTATCCCTTCGTATTTTTCAAAATAAGCTTTCTGAATAAAATTAATAATTTCACCTTCTATATTACTTTGAAAAATTTCTACTTGGTGACCTCTTTTTTCACCTTCATCCATTATATATTTGCATACATCTTTATAATCTTTTGTTCCATAAATATTTTTTTCCCTTATACCTAACATATTTAAGTTAGGACCATTAATAACCATAATCTTCATAACTTTACTCCTTGATTCTGCCATTAAGGCTTTTCTTAATATTATCAATGGTATCTCTTATAAATCCATCATTTAAAACTTTTATATGTGAAGTTTCTTTATATAATTCATATCTTTCTTCATATAGCTTATAAACTTCACTAGCTCCATTTTTTAATAAAGGTCTTGTATTTATGTCCACATCTCCAATAATATTTTCAACAGGTCTATCTATAAACACTACTAAACTATTACTTCTTAGTATTTCTCTATTTATGGAAGTTTTTATAACTCCACCCCCAGTAGAAATAATGCTATTTCTCTTTTTAGAAAGCTCTTTACAAGCTTCTGTCTCCCACTTTCTAAATACCTCTTCACCTTCATTAAACAATTCATGGACTTCTTTTCCTGATATATCTACTATATATTTATCCATATCATAAAATGTATAATTTAGCTCTTTAGCAAGTACTTTACCTATTGTAGTTTTTCCACACCCAGGCATTCCTATTAAAAATACCCTATCCTTTAACATACTCATGAAAATTCTCCTTTTCTAGTTGAATTCACCATTAAGTTCTTCATAAATAATATTTGTTACCTTATTATCTATATTCATGTCTTGCCATATTTCTTGTGCCTTCACTGCTTGCCCTACTAACATATATAATCCATCACAACTTTTTTTACCATTTAATTTAGCTAGCCTTAACAATTCTGTCTCTCTTGGGTTATATATTAAATCAACTATAGCTTTAAATCTTTTTATAACATTTTCACCTACAGGAGATTTTCCTACGTTAGGATACATACCAACTGGAGTTGTATTAATAAGTAAGTCACCTTCTAAACTCTGTAAATCAGAATAATCTATTAAATTAACTTCACTGTTCCAGTTATTATTCACTTTATTTCTACTTACTACAAATAATTCCTTTACTCCTTTGTCTTGAAGATACGTAACAACTGCTTTTGCAGCTCCCCCTGTTCCTAATACTACTACTCTTTTATCCTTAACTTTAATTTTATTAATTTCTAACATACAGCCAAATCCATAATAATCTGTATTATAACCATAAAGTTTTCCATTTTCCAAACTTATAGTATTTACTGCTCCAATCTTCCTAGCTTCATCAGATATAAAATCTAGCTGATTCATAACCTCTTTTTTGTAAGGAATAGTTACATTCATACCTCTTATTCCAAAAATCTTTATACACTCTCCAAACTTTTTCACCTTATCCCTAGGTATAGGAAATAGTTTATAAGCTCCTTCAATTCCTATTAAATCAAATATTCTCTTATGAATTTGTGGTGATAAACTATGAGATAGCTTTTCTCCTAATAAACCATAAAACTCCATACTACACTCCTTAGTTAGTTTTTCTTTCATAAGCACCTAACAATTTAAAGTATGCTGAATTTTCTTCTATAAGTCTTAGCGCATTCTTAACTTCTTTACTTTCTATATCCCCTTCAAAATCTAAGTATAAGAAATATCTCCAGGAAGTATCTTTCATTGGCCTAGACTCTATCTTTATAAGGTTAATATTATTTTCTGCAAAATGCCTTAATAATCTATATAATGTTCCAGCTTCATTTTCAAGTGAGAAAACTACACTCACCTTATTTGCCTCTTCTACTACCTTAAGCTCTCTAGATATAATAATAAATCTTGTAAAGTTATCTTTTTGGTTATTAATACATTCTTTTATTATTTTAAGTCCATAAATATCAGCTGCCCTTTTACTTGCAATTGCTGCTTTTGTATTATCACTAAGGTCTTTAATAAGCTTTGCACTTATTGCAGTATTATGGAAAGGTATAAGCTTCCAATGATGATAATGCTTTAAGAATTCACTACTTTGTTCAATACCTTGTGGATGGGAATATATCTCATCTATTTCCTCTACTATAGAACCTTCTAGTCCTACTAAATGCTGTTCAATTCTAATGCATTCCTCACCTAGAATATAGAATCCATACTTTCTTAATAAATCATACGTATCAGATATTCCTCCAGTTGAAGAATTTTCTATAGGGATAATTCCATAATCTACTTCTCCATTTTGAAGAGCTATAAATACATCTTCAAATTCTTCATAAGCACTTCTTTCACATCCTTCTCCAAAGAACTTTATTAAAGCTTCTTCTGTAAATGCACCACTTACTCCTGGAAATCCAACTTTCTTATTTTTATTAATACTTTCTCTTTCTACATTTATATCCTTAAGTTTTTCACCATCTTGAATCTTTCTTTTTTGTAACCCTCTGCTTATTTCCATAGTTGCATTCATAAATCTAACTGCTTCATCTGAGTAGTCTTTATCATTTAATGCATCTATTGCTTTTTTTATTACTTCTGTTTCTCTTCCTTTTTGAAGAACTTCTAATTTATTATCTTTTTTATACTTAGCAACATTTAGTACAACGTTCATTCTTTTTTCAAATAAACCAATAAGCTCTCTATCTATATCATCAATCTCTTTTCTATAGTCATCTAAAGCTCCCATCCATATCGCCCCTTTACTAAATCAAGAATTCCTATTGCACACACAGCCTCAACTACAGGTATAGCTCTTTGAACTATGCAAGGATCATGCCTACCTTCAATAATTAAAGATTCATTTTTATGTTCTCTTATATTTATTGTATTTTGCTCCCTTATTATAGACGCAGTTGGCTTTATAGCACATTTAAATATAATAGGCATCCCATTTGTAATACCACCTAGCACTCCACCATTATTGTTACTTCTTGTTTTTACTTTCTCATTTTCGTAGTAAAACTCATCATTAGCTTCAGATCCATATAATTCAGCAATATCAAAACCTAATCCAAACTCTACTCCTTTAACTGCTGGAACTGAAAATAAAAGATGCGATAATGTTGATTCAACTGAATCAAAGAACGGATCACCAAGCCCTGCTTCTATCCCTATAACGCTACATTCAATTACTCCTCCAACAGAGTCTCCATTAGATTTAGCTTCCAAAATAACCTTTCTCATTTCCTCTTCCTTTTCAGGTTTTAATAAAGGTAATTCCTTCTTCTTAAGTTCATCTAATAGCTCTTTAGATATATTGGTATAATCAAATGATTCGTCACTTATACTCTTAATTTTCTTTACATGAGCACCAATATATATTCCTTTAGATTCTAATATTTGTTTACAGATAGCTCCTGCAAATACTAACGGCGCTGTAATTCTTCCAGAGAAATGTCCTCCCCCTCTGTAATCATTAAAACCAGCATATCTTATATTACCTGTGTAATCGGCATGACCTGGTCTCATTAAATCCTTTAACTTCCCATAATCTTTTGATCTTGTATCACTATTTCTTATCATTCCACAAAGAGGTGTTCCAGTTGTTTTGCCTTCAAAAAACCCACTTAGAATTTCAGGAACATCACTCTCTTTTCTCGGAGTAGATAATTTGCTTCTACCTGGTGCTCTTCTCTTCATTTCCTCATCTACTCTATTTAAATCTAATTCTATTCCCGAAGGAAGACCATCTATAGTTATTCCTATAGCGTTTCCATGGGACTCTCCAAATATGGATACCTTTATGTTACTTCCCCACATGCCACTCATCTAATCTTCCTCCTAGCTTCTTAAAATCTTCAAAAAAGTGTGGATATGATTTTGATACACACTCATAATCTTTTATAATAATAGGAGCCTTACATCTTGTTGAAGCAATAGCTAAAGTCATTGCTATTCTATGATCCTTATGACTCCAAACTTCTACTCCACCTTCTAGTTCCCTAACGCCTTCTATAATTAATCCATCTGGCTTTTCAGTGACTTTTGCTCCTAATTTATTTAATTCCTGCGTAACTGCCGCAAGTCTATCACATTCTTTAATTCTAAGTCTTCCTGCATTAATAATTTCTGTTTTTCCATTGCTTAATGCTGCCACAGCTGACAAAACTGGTATAATATCTGGGCATTGAGATGCATCAATTAATGTCGAGTCTAAATTATTAACTTCTCCATTCATCCCTAAGTTAGTTTTTTCTATTACTAGCCCCATTCTTTCTAATATATCAACTACTTCTCTATCACCTTGGAGAGAATCCTCTTTAAGATCAAGTACTGTAACTTCATTTCCTAAAGCATCAGCTGATAAAAAGAATGCACCTTGAGAGTAATCTCCCTCTACTCTATAATCTCTACTTCTATATCTTTGATTACCTTTAATAATAAATTCTTTATATTCATTATTGATAACTTTTATACCAAAATCCTTCATAGCAGAAAGAGTCAAATCTAAATATCCCTTAGATTCTAGCTCTGTAGTAATAGAAATCTTAGAATCTCCATCTAGTAATGGTAATGTAAATAGTAACCCTGTTATAAACTGAGAGCTTATATTTCCTTCCACTTCATAAGTTCCTGACTTTAATTTTCCTGATACCACTAAATCTAAAACACCATTTAAATAGCTGTACTCTATTCCTTGATTATCCAAAATATCATAGTACGTCTTTAATGGTCTTTTTCCAAGGTTTCCTCTTCCAACAAACCTTGTTACACCTTCAAATGCTAAAGAAATAGGTACTAAAAATCTCAATGTAGATCCAGACTCATTACAGTCCACTACCCTTTCAAAATCTCTATTAGCACTTAACTGCTTAGAATTAATACCTCTTACTTCTAAGTATTCATCCTTCTCCTCAATAACAGCTCCTAAGGCTCTCATACCATTTATAGTTGCTATTATGTCGTCTGAATAATCTATATTACTAATTTTACTTAGCCCATCTCCTAATGCTGCACAAATTACAGCTCTATGTGCCATACTCTTTGATGGTGGAATTTTCACTTCTCCATTAAGTCTACTTGGATACACCTTTATATCCCCCACTATCTCACCACCTTAAAGAAATCTGATGTTGTATCGTATATAATACTTTCACCTATACTTTTTAATAAAATTACCTTTAAAACATTTCCTATATTCTTCTTATCTAAAGAAATAGTATCTATAATTTTATTATTATCTTTAATATCAACTTCATATGGAAGGTCATAATTTATAAGAATTTCTTTTATTTCTTCAGATACACCTTTTTCAGTTATACCCTCATCTTCGCTTTTTAAAGAAATATTATACATTCCAATAGCCACTGCTTCACCATGACTATATCCAGTGAAATTATAATATTTTTCTATTGCATGGCCTAAGGTATGACCAAAATTTAAAAGCATTCTTTCCCCTAAGTCTTTTTCATCTCTTTCTACAACAGATTTTTTAATATAACAACATTTATATAAAATATCTTCTATATTATTCATAACTTCTTCTCTTGATTTTAATGATTTAAGCATATAGAAGAAATCTCTATCCTTAATACATCCATATTTAATTACTTCTGCCATCCCATCTTTATAAAATTTTTCAGGCAAAGTATTAAGTACATCAGGATCTATAAAAACTGCTTTAGGTTGATAAAAACTTCCTACTAAATTCTTTCCCTTTTCTAGATCTACAGCAACCTTACCTCCTACAGAACTATCTACTTGTGCAAGCAAAGATGTAGGAATCTGTACAAAGGAAATACCCCTTAGGAAAGTGGAGGCTGCAAAGCCTCCTAAGTCTCCAATTACGCCTCCACCTAAAGTAATTATAAGTTCTTTTCTAGTTAGCTTAAAATCTAAAAGTTCATTATATATACTTGGTAATGTACTAAAGGACTTGGTCTCTTCTCCTGGAGTTAAAACCATTTTTCTAGTTTTATAACCAGCCTTATCTAATTCATCTTTAACCTTATCACCATAATATTTATCTACATTTTCATCTGTAATTATAAATATCTTTTCACCAAAATATATCTTCTTAAGTTCTTCACCTAACTTGCTTAACAATCCTTTTTCTATTAAGATGTTATAGCTGTTTTCTTTTAGATCAACAAATAAATTTCTTTTCACTTATAATCATCCTTCTAATTAAATTTCTCTTCCCACTGCATTAGCAATAACTCTTAATTCTTCTAGTAAGTTACCATATACATCTGGTTTAATTGATTGTTGTCCATCGCACCATGCATTAGCTGGATCATTGTGTACTTCAATTATTAAACCATCTGCACCTATAGCTACTGCTGCTTTTGATAGTGGGTCTACCATCCACCACTTTCCTGCTGCATGACTTGGATCTATTACAACTGGTAAGTGACTTAACTTCTTAACTGCTGGAACAGCACTTAAATCTAATGTATTTCTAGTATATGTTTCAAATGTTCTTATACCCCTTTCACAAAGAACTATATTTTCATTTCCACCAGCCATTATATATTCAGCTGACATTAACCATTCTTCTATAGTAGCAGATAATCCTCTTTTTAAAAGAATAGTTTTTGATGTCTTTCCTAATTCCCTTAAAAGATCAAAGTTTTGCATATTTCTTGCACCAACTTGAATAACGTCAACGTTCTCTTCAAATACCTCTATATCATATGGTGACATTATTTCTGTTACTATTGGAAGTCCTGTCTTCTCTCTAGCTACCTTTAGTAATTCTAACCCATCATATTTTAATCCTTGGAATGAATATGGTGAAGTTCTAGGCTTGAACGCTCCACCTCTTAAGAAATTTGCCCCTAATTTCTTAACATCTTCAGCAATTGAACAAATTTGTTCTTCTGTTTCAACTGAGCAAGGTCCTGCTATCATAGCAAGTTTCTTTCCACCTATCTTATTTCCTTTTACATCAACAATTGTTGGTTCAGGGTGGAACATTTTATTAGCTTTCTTGAAAGGCTCTGCCACATGCATTACTCTTTCTACATTTCTATTTGCTTCAATTTGTGTAGGATCTAATCTACTTGTATCTCCAACTAACCCTAATATAATTAAATCTTTTCCTACTACCGGATTAACTTCAACCCCCTTGTTTTGAAGAGCCTCTGTTAATCTGTCAATCTCTTTTTGCTCTGTGTTTGGTTTTAAAATTACTATCATGTTTTTGCCCCCTTAAAATATATAATATTTAATTTTATTTAATAAAAAAGAGAGCCTTTAATGAGCTCTCTCTAATAATTACATATAAAAATATTCAATCTTAACTTAAATTATTAAATACTCATTTGAAAAGAATTATTTATTTTTTTGCAGAAGAAGTAGCCAGCGCTAAAGTAAAAGCCCCAGAATATAAAGTATATAAAGCTATAAAATTTTGCTACTAATGCTTCTATAATTCCTTTCATAATATCCTCCATCCCATGTGAAAAACACGGTATCTTTTTTCATTAATTATATCAAACTCAATTCCAGTGTCAATATTTTTTTATATTTTTTTACAAAATTGGAGAAAGTAATCTTATTATAGATTCTTTCATTTTAAGCCAGTTACTCCTTCCATTATATTCTGCTTTAGTAATTAGCTCTGAATCATTTATATCTACAAAAAATTGATTTTCCATATCCCTTGCTACATTTTCATTATATATAAAGACATTAACTTCAAAATTCAACTTAAAACTTCGTATATCCATATTAGCTGTTCCTACACTAGCTACTTGCCCATCAACAACAATAGTTTTAGAATGTATAAATCCATTTTCATAGGTATATACCTTACCACCAGCTTCAATAATATCTCCTATATACGCACTTGCAGCCCATTTCATAAATATATGATCAGGCTTTCCTGGTATTATTATTCTAACATCTACACCTGATAAAGCCGCTAACTTTAATGCTTCTAACATAGGTTCATCTGGAACAAAATATGGAGTTTGAAGATATATATTCCTTTTAGCATTATTAATCATTTTAATGTAAGCATGCTTAATATACTCTTCTTTATGGTCAGGGCCACTTGTAACTACTTGTATTCCTTTATCTCCATCTTTGTAAGGATATTTTGGATAAAATACTGTAAAATCATCTATTTTTTCTCCAGAAGCATAACACCAGTCTAGAAGAAATCTTTCATTTAAATCATTTACTGCTTCCCCTCTTATTCTTACATGAGTATCTCTCCAAAATCCTATTTTTTCATCTAAATTAACATATTCTTTTCCAACATTAAAGCCGCCAGTATAACCATATTCACCATCAATAACTACAACTTTTCTATGATTTCTATAGTTAATACGGGTATTTATGTGAGGTAATATTCCTGGAAAGAATATTTCAAACTTCCCTCCATTTAGTATATACTTTTTTAAACTTCTTTTGGTAAGTTTATATGAGCCCATACTATCAACTAAAAATCTTACTTCTACACCTTCAGCAGCCTTCTCCTCTAATATTTTTATTATCTCTCTGCCTATACTTTCTTTTCTAAATATATAATATTGAATATGTATGTATTTCTTTGCACCTCTTAAATCTTCTAATAACCTTGCGAATTTATCTTCTCCATCATAATATATTTCAATATCATTTCCTATAGTATATTTAGCTCCAGAATGATTGTAATTCATTCTCATTAAATCTAAATATTCATCATTTCCAGAATGACCTTCACTGGACTCAGTAAACTGAATAGATAATTCCCTTCTTTTATTTTCATCAAGAACTGTTTTTTCTTTAAACAATCTTTCTCTACTAAGATTTTGACCAAGAAGAAGATATATAATAAATCCTATTCCAGGAAGTAATATCATTATTAACAACCATGCCCATGTTGTTGTTGGATCTTTTCTTTCTATAAAAATAAGAGAGAAAGAAAAGACTATATTCATCACTAGAATAAGAATACCTATAGCAATTGCTATTTTCATAATAATTCTATCCTCCTAATTATACTAATTATTAAAATTATATCTTTTTTGAATATAGTAATCAAATTTAAATATATAACTTATGTAAACTTTCCATTAACTTTATTGACATATTTTGTAAATTGAAAGTATACTAAAATTACATTATATAGGAGGTTTATTATGATTATTTTATTATACATCCTTTTAGTTTTTGTCATTTTATTAATTATAGGTTTAATATGCGAGGAACTCTTATCCTTTCTTGAAAATAAAAATCTGAAAGCTCCGGGAGATATGATAAAGTTAAACACCGGTAATACTCATATATTTTCTAAAGGAAATGGAAACAATACTGTAGTATTTACATCAGGTCATGGAGTAACTAGCCCTTATTGTGATTACTATAAGCTTCAAGAAAATGTATCTAAGTTCTCAAAAACAGCATTATTTGAACGGTATGGATATGGTTTTAGTGACAATGTAGAATATGATGCTAATATAGATGCCATTGTTGAAAATTTAAGACAATCTCTAAAAGCATCAGGTCACACTCCTCCATATGTAATAGTTGCCCACTCTATGGCAGGATTAGAGGCATTACGTTTTGCTCAACTATATCCTAACGAAGTAAAAGGAATAGTTATGATTGATGCATTAAATCCTTGGTTCATAGAACACAAGAAAAAAACAAGCATTATATCAATTCGCCTTCTACAAATTTTAAAATATACTGGTATCTTAAGATTATTAACTTTAACTCCCTATTTTAAAAATAAACTTCAAATTAATAATATGGCTGATGAAGTAAATAGAATAAAAAAAGCTTTATTTACAAGAAACTTTTGGAATGAAGATATGATTAACGAACTTAAGAACTTATCTTCTAATTGTACTAAAGTATTAGATAAATCTCAGTCTATTGGAGATATACCTTTAATTATTCTAACAGCAGAAAATGAAAAAAACTTCAGCAAAGAAGAAAAGGCCGCTTGGGTTAACACCCAAAAAGACTTAATCACTTGGTCTTCAAGGAGTAAGCAAGTATTTGTTAAGGGAGCCGATCACTTTATTCATCATACTCACCAAGATGTTGTTTTAATTGCAATAAAAGAAATCCTAGAAGATTAATCTTCTAGGACTTTTTTCTATTTACTAACCGAAATATCTATTTAATAATCCCTTGAATGCTTGACCATGTCTAGCTTCATCTTTGCACATTTCATGAACTGTATCATGAATTGCATCTAGATTTAATTGTTTAGCTAATGTAGCTAAATCTTTCTTACCTTGGCAAGCTCCGTGCTCTGCATCAACTCTCATTTGTAAGTTAGTCTTAGTATCTGCTACTACTACTTCTCCTAATAACTCAGCGAACTTTGCAGCGTGTTCTGCTTCTTCGAAAGCTATTCTCTTATATGCTTCTGCAACTTCTGGGAATCCTTCTCTATCAGCTTGTCTTGACATTGCTAAGTACATTCCTACTTCTGTACATTCTCCCATAAAGTTAGCTTGTAATCCTTCTATAACTCTTGGATCTATATCCTTAGCTACTCCTACTCTATGCTCATCAGCCCATGTCATATCTTCTGATTGTTCCATGAACTTTTCTGGTCCTACTCCACATAATGGGCACTTTTCTGGTGCGCTTTCTCCTTCATGAACATATCCACATACTGTACAAACAAATTTTTTCATATCATTCTCCTCCTCTATATATACAACATTAATTAACTTTTAAAATTCATCTTTTGTTTCTTAATATTTATTCTCTTCTGCTCTACATTTGTTATTATATAATAATAATTATTGTTTGTAAACACTTTTTTTATTATTTTTTTCTATTTTTATCCTATTATATAATAGGATTCTTATTTTTTGCAAATAATTATTTTAATAGACATCTTTTATATATGAAGATATAATTTTATTGTTAATAAATTAATCATATTAAACTAAGGAGAAAAATATGGAAGATAATAATTTAAAAAGAGAACTTGGACTAACTGCAGCTACAGCTATTGTTGTCGGAAATATGATGGGATCAGGTATTTTTACTTCCCCCCAAAGTCTTGCTCAAGTGGCAAACCCAACAACAACAATTCTTGCTTGGATAATTACAGGAATAGGTTCTGTTCTACTAGCTCTTTCTTTTGCTAACTTAGGAACCAAGTACCCTGCAACAGGTGGTCCTATAGTATACACCCATAAAGCATTTGGGGAATTTACTGCATTTTTAGTAGCTTGGACATTTTGGATTGGTTCATGGATTGGTAATGCTGCTATAATAACAGCAATAATTAGATATTTAACTCCTTTTTTTCCAATACTATCTTCAAATGGATTAATTGCTTTTTTAGTTTCTTCTGCATTCTTATGGATAATGACCTATATAAATTATAAAGGTGTTAAAGAAGCTGGAATTATTGGAATAATTACTACTACATTAAAATTACTAGTTATACTTGTATTCTTAATAATAGCTGTAATTGGATTTAACCCTGAATATCTTAAGACTTATTCTTCTTCTGAGGTTACTGGATTAGGATCCCTTGCACCTGCAATAGCTGTTACCTTATGGTCATTTGTTGGATTAGAAAGTGCTGTTGTTTCAGGTGGTGAAATAAAAAATCCTGAAGTTAATATTAGAAGAAGTACAGTAATTGGAACAATTTTTGCTTCTATTATATACTTATTGCTTTCAATTTTAGCTATGGGTGGATTATCACAAGCAGATCTTGCTTCATCTAATGCACCTTTATCATCTATAATAAATAATATAACTGGAGGCACTTGGGGTGGAACATTTATATCTCTTGGAGTAGTTATTTCAGCTGCTGGAGCTTGTTCAGGTTGGATAATGACAACAGCAAGAATGGCTTATGCTGCCGGTACTGATGGATTATTTCCTAAATTCTTCAGTAAATTACATTCAAAGTTTAAAACTCCTGTAGTAGCTTTATTTATATCCTCACTTTGTACTAACATACTTTTAATTGCTAATTATGTTTCAAGTTTAACTTCAGCTTTCGACTTTATGATAAATCTTGCAACTTTATCATTTATTCCAGCCTATGCTTTAAGTGCTTGTGCTGAAATTATCCTTACATATAAATCAGGAAATAGATTAAGCTTTGGTAGATTTATAAAGCATGCCTTCTTTTCCTTATTAGCATTTGCATATTCACTATATATAATCTATGGATCAGGATCTGTTTCTGCAATGTGGGTGTTTATATTAATGCTTATAGGAATACCATTTTACGTATATAAAAAATTACAAGATAATAATAATTAATAAAAATAGCTGTAGTGCAATATATGCACTACAGCTATTTTTTTATTTTATCTAATTTCTTTTCCAAAAGGCATTAATGATAACTTTGCCAGCTTAAAACATTGTGCAGCAAATGGTATTCCTACAATAGTTACACATAATAAAACTGCACTTACTAAATTACCTATACATAACGCTAAACCACCAAATAATAACCATAATATATTCAATAGTAGATTTCCTGCACTATCGCTTACAGTAACTACTTCTTTACCAAAAGGTGCAAATTGTAAACTTGCCATTTTAAAACATTGAAATCCAACTGGTATTCCTACTATAGTTAAGCACCAAAGTAATCCTGCAAATAACCATCCCAATGCATTAAAGAATCCTCCAAATATAATCCATATAATATTGCCTAAACAACTCATCTTTATCCCCCTACGATTTTATTTATATATTATATACTACATTTTTAAGTTTTGAATAAACTTTTTCTTAATATAATATAAAAATTTGAAACACACTTAACTTTTTACGACTGAATATACAAAAGTACTTTCATACAATGTAAATATTAAAGGATATCATATATAAAAGATTAATTTATTTAATATAAAGGAAAAGAAATTCAGATGATAGATGATTTAAATTTTGTAAAAACTACAGAATTAAATGTTCTAAATACTATTCCAAGAAAAACTTTGTCTAAGCTTATACTTTTTATAATATCTGTTTGTAATATTTGCATTATTTAATACACTTGGGAATGTATAAAACCATGTGCCCCATGTAAATATTTGGTATAATAAACTTATCGATTTGATTATAGGGGGAATATAACATGAAGATTACTAAAAAGCTTATAAAACCATTTACTACTTTATTACTAGGTGTTTTTACACTTGTCGGTTTAATTGGATGTGGAGATAAAACACCTGTAGCTGAAGGATATTTATGGACTGCTACTAAAGGGGATATAACAATTAATTTAATTGGTACTATGCATCCTGCTCCTAGTACTCATAACTTCTTTAATAAAAAGGTAACTAAAATACTAAAAAATACAGATGTTCTATCTGTAGAAGCTGATATTACTGATATGGCTAAAGTTAATGCTTCTCAAGATAAATTGCTAAACACTTCTGATAAAACAGCTAAAAATCAATTGACTGAGGATGAAATAAAAAAAGTTAATGAAATATTGGCACCATCTAATATGAACATTAGTGCTTTATCTGTATTAACTCCTGCTGGTATAGTATCTATACTTGAAAGCACTATGTATCAAGGAGAAAATTATACTACTTCTTTTGATGAACTACTAATAAAAAAATCTCAAGAAAAAGGTATTGAACTTCATGAACTTGAAAGTGTTGACTTCCAACTTGATTTATTGAATAACTTATATACTTGGGATGATGTAAAAGCCACTATATCAACAGTTGCTGATTCTACAAAAAAAGAAGAAACTATTAAATATCTAAAAGATACTTTTAACGCATATGTTGATGGGAATATAGAATTTCTAGAAGAAGATGTTGCAAATATGAAGAAGGAAGTTCCTGAATTCTATGATGCTTTAGTTACTCAAAGAAATATAAAAATGGCAGAAAATATTGATAAGCTAGTGGAAGATGGAAAAAATCATACTATAGCTGTTGGATGCAAGCACTTTATTGGTGAAGATAGCGTTTTAAAAGAATTAGAAAAGAGAGGCTACACTATAAATAGACTATAGTTGACTTTAACTCATATAAAATATATAATTATTTATACTATTGAATATTTTAGTGCGTTGATTAGAAGTAGTACCATTTAATTATAACTTTAGAGAGCTGTTGGTTGGTGGAAAATAGTGTTGTAAACTTGGGAACTTGTCTATGAGCATACTTGTAAAAACAAGTACGGGTAAGCCCGATATAGTTATTGAGTGAGGATATTTTTTATCCTAATAAGAGTGGTACCACGGAAATTTTACCTTTCGTCTCTTAATATAGAGATGAAGGGTTTTTATTTTTATTACAGATTTTAAGGAGGATTTTTTAATGGGAAACTACGGAACTGCTGTTGATAAAAAATGGCAAGAAAAATGGGAAAAAGAAGAATTATATAAGTTTAATCCTGAAAATTTAGATAAGAAACTTTATACTTTAGAAATGTTCTCTTATCCTTCAGGTAGCCAGTTACATGCTGGTCACTGGTTTAACTATGGACCAGTTGATACTTGGGCTAGACTTAAGAGAATGCAAGGTTATAATGTATTCCAACCAATGGGATTTGATGCCTTTGGTTTACCAGCTGAAAACTTTGCAATAAAGACCGGTATTCACCCTCAAGATTCAACTTATAAGAATATAAAAACTATGGAAGAACAATTGAAGGCTATGGGAGCTATGTTTAACTGGGAAAGCGAAGTAGTGACTTGTGATCCAGAATATTATAAGTGGACTCAATGGTTATTCCTTCAACTTTATAAGAAAGGATTAGCTTACAGAAAGAATGCACCTGTTAACTGGTGCCCATCTTGTAATACAGTTTTAGCTAACGAACAAGTTGTTGATGGTGCTTGTGAAAGATGTAATACTGAAGTTACTAAGAAAGAACTTACTCAATGGTTCTTAAAAATAACTGATTATGCTGATGAATTATTAGATAAATTAGATGATTTAGATTGGCCCGAAAAAACTGTAGCTATGCAAAAGCACTGGATTGGTAGATCTACTGGTGCAGAAGTTACTTTCAAAGTTAAAAACTCTGATTTAAGCTTTGATGTATTTACTACAAGAGTTGATACGTTAAATGGTGTAACTTATGTTGTTTTAGCTCCAGAAAATAAGCTAGTAGATAAACTTACTGCTGATGAGAATAAGGCTGCTGTTGAAGAATATAAAGAACTTGCTGCTAAGCAAAGTGAAATTGAAAGACAATCAATCACTAAAGAAAAAACTGGGGTATTCACTGGTTCTTACGCTATTAACCCAATCAATGGTAGAGAAGTTCCAATATGGATTTCTGACTATGTACTTGCAACTTATGGTACAGGTGCAGTTATGGCTGTTCCAGCTCATGATGAAAGAGACTTTGCTTTTGCTACAAAGTTTAATCTACCAATTGAAAGAGTTATTGCAGCTAAAAAAGGTGAAGAAACTGAACTTCCATACTGCGAACATGGTGTTTTAGTTAACTCAGGTGAATTTGATGGATTAGAAACAGCTGAAGCTAAGGAAAAGATAGTTGAAAAACTAGCTTCTCAAAACTTAGGTTCAATGAAGGTTAACTTTAGATTAAGAGATTGGTTAGTTTCAAGACAAAGATACTGGGGAGCTCCAATTCCTATGATCTACTGTGATAAATGTGGAACTGTTCCAGTCCCAGAAGATCAACTTCCAGTTAAGTTACCTTATGATGTTGAATTTGCTCCAGATGGAAAATCACCACTTGCTAAGAGTGAAGAATTTAAGAAGTGTACTTGTCCACAATGTGGTGGAGAAGCTACAAGAGAATGTGACACTTTAGATACTTTCGTATGTTCATCTTGGTACTACTTAAGATATCCTGATAGCAAAAATTCAGAAAAAGCATTTGATCCCGAAATAATTAATAAAATGCTACCAGTTGATAAATATGTTGGTGGTCCTGAACATGCTTGTATGCACCTTCTTTATGCTAGATTCATAACTAAGGCATTAAGAGATATGGGATACTTAACATTTGATGAACCATTTACATCTCTTACTCACCAAGGATTAATCCTAGGACCTGATGGTCTAAAGATGAGTAAATCTAAGGGAAACACAATTTCTCCTGATGATTATATCAAGCAACATGGTTCTGATGTATTTAGAATGTACCTAATGTTTGGTTTTGCTTACACAGAAGGCGGAGCTTGGAGTGATGACGGAATTAAGTCTGTTGCTAGATTCGTAGATAGAATTGAAAGAACTCTTGATTCTGCTAATGAAGCTATTAAAGCTGGAAATGGTAAGTCTACTATAGATAAGGCTGAAAAAGAACTAAACTTCTGGAGACATACTGCAATAAAGGGTGTTTCTGAAGATGGAGATAAGATGCAATTTAACACAGCTATAGCAAGAATGATGGAATTCGTAAATGCATTATCAAAATACATGCAAGAAGAAACTAAGAATCTTGATTTCTTAAAGGAAGTTATCTTAGACTTCATCAGATTACTTGCACCATTTGCTCCTCACTTCTCTGAAGAACAATGGAACTTAGCTGGCAACGCTACATCAGTATTTAATGAAGCTTGGCCAACTTTTGATCCTAAGGCTTTAGTTAAAGATGAAGTAGAAATAGCTATACAAATTAATGGTAAGATAAAAAATAGAATAAATGTTGCTTCTGATCTTGATGAAGAAGGAATTAAAGCAGCAGCTTTAAATGATGATGTTATTAAACAAAATACTGAAGGAAAAACAGTTGTTAAGGTAATTGTTATAAAAGGCAGATTAGTTAATATAGTTGTTAAATAATAAAAAGAGTGTATCTAAAAATTTAGATACACTCTTTTATCTTTGTGTACTAACACCCATTAATTATAGCCATAAATAATGGTTGTTCTACTATTAACTATTCCATCCCTTGGTTAAGCACCTCTTTAAATCCAGCTAAAACCTTACTTACTAGTTCTTCATCTAACTGCTCATAAAATTTAATATATCCTGATTGATCTAATGCTTCTGATAAATCCTTACACATAGCCATCCATGTCTCTGGTACATATACCCAAACTATTTCATCATATTTACAGCTCAATAAAAAGTGTTCCATCCCAAAGAAGGAATATTCTTTAATATCATGTAATTTATTAAGCTTAATGTAATCTTCTACTACCTGCATAGATAATTTATATTCATATATATCTGTATAAAAGAAATCAAAGCTATCTTTTGATGCATTGAATGCATCACCTACTATAATTTCTATCTTTTCATTTTCTCCAAAATTTCTTTTATAAAGCTCAACTACATCCTCACTAATTTCATACACAACTACTTTTTCAACATCTTGCTTTTTAGCTAACTCCTGAGCTACATATCCTAATCCTAAACCTACAATACCAACTTTACCAGTTGCAAATTTTATAAATTCGTATGATCCTTCTATTTCTTTAGGACTTAATCTCATCCAAACTCTCTTATTCTCTCCTATTAACTCTGGTATTGGTCCAGTAATATTATCATATTTCGTATATAAGTATCCTTCAACTTTACCATTTAAAGAATCTCTTTTTAAAATTTCAAATCCCCCTATTGCTCCACTATCTATTTTATCTTCATACTCTTTTATTTTATCTATTATAAATTCTTTATTATACGGTAACATTAAATCAATTCCCCTTGCTGTAGTTATTTGTATTTCAAGTATAATAACTTTACATATTAGTTAAACTATACATGATAATATTATAACCATAACTAATAACTATGAATAGTATTAATATAAAAACTTCTTGAAAAAATTTGAAGTTATGTTATACTAGTTGTAGTGATATATATTATCAATTAATAGAAATTATAAGTAGGTGAAGTTAATGAAAAATATAACTATAAACGAAGAAGCATATAAAGAATTTAAAGAATTCTTAGACGAAAATAAAGTTGAATCTTATAATATTAGAATCAACTTAGGAGGATATGCATGTAGCGGTCCTGTTTTTAATATTTCTGTAAGTGAAGCAACAGATGCAGATGTAACAGAAGTTGTTAACGACATTACTTTTATTATGGAAAAGAGCTTAGTTGATGAATTCGGTGGATTCATTATCGTTTCAAGCGAAGAAAATCAAGGTAGAGGACTTTCATTAAAACCAGTAATCGCTCCAGAAGGTAGCGGATGTGGAAGCTGCGGTGGCGGTTGTCACTAATTTAAGCATAAAAAGGATGTTGCAATTTTAGCAACATCCTTTACTCTATCTAATATATTCCCCTACATTTTCTTTTGTAACAATTACATGTGGAATTCTTATATATCTTGCATCTATACCGTTATCCTTATCTAATATACTTTCTGATGACACTCTCAAAGCAGTATCAAATATAGCTTTACCTTGTTTATAGGCATCACTAATTACTGTCCCTGTCATTTCTCCATTATCTATTGCTTTAAGAGCATCCTTAATTCCATCTACTCCTACAATTAAAGGCATATTATTTTTAATTTTAGACTTATTTAATACATCTATTGCTCCTAAAGCCATATCATCATTATTACTAATAATAAGTTCTACTTTATCGTTATATTTTTCAATCCATCTGGCCACTTTTTCTGACGCTTCAGTTCTTGACCAATTAGCAACCTCACTACCTAACTTTTCTACTTTAATTCCATTGTCTACTAATCTTTTTATGCTATATTCAGTTCTTATTGAAGCATCTTGATGTCCTTGCTCTCCCTCTAACATAACATACTGTATTTTTCCATCACCATTCTTATCAACATCACTTGGATTATTTTTATATTTTTCTATTACTATATCTCCCTGCATCATCCCTGATTGTTCTGCTTGCGCACCAACATAATATACTTTATTCCACATATTCATATCTTCTTCTACTGGTTCTCTGTTAAAAAATATAACTGGTATATTAGCATTTTTTGCTTTATTAATTATTGTTGCCGCAGATCTTCTATCAACAAGATTTATGCACATTACATCATATCCTTGATCAATAAACATATCGACTTGCTCATTTTGATTATATTGGTTAGACTTTGCATCCTCTACATTTAAAGTTATACTATAACTCCCCTCACTTCTTTTTTCTTTTGTTATATTTTCTATATTAGATATAATGCTAGAAATAAAAATGTCATCTTGCTCATATACGCTTATTCCTATTTTTATATCATTTAAATCTTCCTCTTCATTATTACGGCTATTACATGAAATTAATGAACTATACATATAAATAGTTGATAATACTAATATAAATCTTCTCATACTCTTTCTCATCTTTATACCATCCTAACCATATTATTTCTATTTTATAAAAGGAAATAGTATTTTTTGATTATCATTCCAATACATATTACTTTTATTAATAATAGAAAAGTCTATTGTTTTGCCACTAGTATCTTTATTATTTAGTTTATCTACAGCTATCTTTACCCCCAAATAGCCTAAATTAAATTCATTTTGTACCGCAACTGAATTAATGATATCTTCTTCTAAATAAGATAATATTTTGTTTGTTCTCCCCATTCCATACAACTCTAACTCTAATTTATTTCCCTTTTTAATCTGAGCTAATTCTTCTAATATATCTCTTTCAAACGTAACTAAAACATCTATATCTTCTGACTTTATAAAACTATTTATCTGTTGACCAAAAGCACCAATATTTCTCTCTACATTTAACTCTTTACAATTATTTTTACTATAGTTCATTTCCGATAAAAATCCTCTGTACATATCCTGCAAATTACTTTTATTTTTATTAGTTACTATTATTCCTATGTTATTTCTTGTATTTCCGTTTCTAATAATTTCATCTGCAATCTCTTTACCAACTTCTTCATTATCACAGGATATTATAGGCATACTCTCAAAATCAGTAATCTCAGAATTTATTAAGACAATAGGAACATCTTTATATACTTCTTTAATCGTCTCAGTTAACTTATTACTATCTGATGGATCCAATAATACTGCATCCACCTTACTTTTAACTTCTTTTTTTATTAAATCTATTTGAGCTTCTACTTCATTATCATTAGCTAAAATATAACTTTTAACTTCTACTCTCATGTCTTTGGCAGCTTGATTTATGCCTTCTGCTATTACTTTTATATCTTCACTCTTGCTTGTATCCGATATATAAGCAATATTATATATTACTTCTCTATTATCACGTCTTAATAAAAAGTCTAGAATAAACAAAAATAGTATTATTGCTATTCCTATAAAAATTACAAATATCTTCTTCTTTTGTTTACTCATTTTTCTTGTTTCCCCCCTTTTCATAGTCATCATACTTTATTATAGGTATGTGTATTTTTATAGAGGTTCCCTCATCTGGCTCACTATTAATCTCTAGTCCATATATAGATCCAAAATATAATTTTATTCTTTCATTAACATTTCTTATTCCAACACCAGAGCCTTTTTTGCTAGAATGTACCTTTTTAAGCAATGATTCTACAATATCTTCTGTCATTCCAGGTCCATTATCCCTCACCTCAATAATAGCCTCATTATTTTCACTATAAGCCTTAATATCTATCTCTCCATCCCCATCCATATACTCCATACCATGATATATAGCATTTTCTACTAACGGTTGTACTACCAATTTGATACATGCTAAATCTAAAACATCATCTTCAGCTTGTATTTTATATGAAAACTTATTCTTATAACGTATATTTTGTATTGTTAAATAATTGCTTACATGCTCTAATTCATCCTTTAGCTTTATTACATTCTTTCCTTTACTTAAGCTTATTCTAAAAAATCTTGCTAATGCTGTAACCATAGTTACTGCTCCTTCATACCTTTCCCCTTCTACCATCCACACTATGGAATCTAATGTGTTATAAAGGAAATGAGGATTTATTTGCGCTTGAAGAGCATCTAGTTCAGTCTTTCTCTTTAACTCTTGCTCTCTAACTATATTATCCATGAGTAAATTCATCTGAGCTACCATTGAGTTTATAGCTTTACCTAGGTGTTTTACTTCATATGAACCTGATGTAGAAAAATCAATATTTCTTACACCCTCTTCAAATTTTCTAACTTTATTTTCTAAACTTTTTATAGGAGTTGCTATTCTAGATGATACTACTATATTTATTATTGTTAATATTAATACACCAAAGAATATAATTAGAACTAAAAATATTCTCATATGGCTATAATTTTCTGTAATATCTTTCATAGGGGTTACTGCTACTATCTTCCACCCAGTATACCCAACAGTTTTTGTTGTAACTACTCTTTCTTCATCATTAAAACTTTCTACTATAGTTCCATCTTCATAATTTACAGCTTCCTCATTATTTTCATTCATCAAATTGGAATAGATAAGCTGTTGCCTTGGATGATAAATTATCTCCCCCTTACTATCTACTAAATAAACATATCCTGATTTACTTATATCTATATTTTTAAATATTTGCTCTATCCCACTAAAATTCATATCTACTAATAATATACCTTGGCTTGTCTCACCATTATAGGTTAACTCTACAGCCCTACTTAATGAAACAACCCACCGATATCTATATGATGGATCTACAAAAAGATTCTGTACATGTGGCGTAGAAAAATGTAGATTTTCTTTTTTATTTACAGCATTAATAAACCAAGCATTATCTCTAGGCTCTATGGATTCTTTTAATTCCTTAAAAGGATATCCTGCTACTATTTCTCCATACTTTGAAAATAACGTTATGCTTACAAGAAAATCTTTATTAGTTTCATATAATAAATTCAATTCATTATCTATACTATCTTTAGAAAAATCTACTTTTTTAATTACGTTATAGTACATTCCATCAGATATTTTCATTATATTTCTTAGGTAGCTATCTAAATTTAAATTTACCTGATTAACTATAGCTTTATTATTCTTAGATATTATTTCTTCATTTAATCTAACAAATCTAATATATAAAATTTCACCTAATGTAATCATTCCTATTACAGCAATTATTGTGAATGATATGGAAATTATGTATTGTATACTTTTGTTTTTATATAAATTTATCTTCTTCATAGTTATTACCTACTTAACGTTTCTATACTTTGAGGGAGATACTCCAAATTTCTTTTTAAATACATAACTAAAATAATTAGCTTCAGTATATCCAACTTTTTCTGCTATCATATATGACTTATAGTCTGTTGTATTAAGTAAATTTACAGCCTCATTTAATCTGATACTTGTTAGATAGTTTATAAAATTACTACCAGTCTCCTTTTTAAATAAAGTAGAAAAATAGGTTGGACTAACATGTAGCTGAGAACAAATAGCTTCAACAGATAGTTCAGGATTACTATAATTTTGGTTAATATATTCCTTTGCTTTTTCAATTAATAATTTGGAAGAATCCATTCTTTCTCTTTTAATTAAATTATTAATTCTTATTGATTTTTCTATAAACCACTCTTTAGCCTGATTTATAGAATTAAAATCATCTAAGTGACTATAACAATTAAAACCTTCCCCAAAAATCTCTTCCACTTTAATATTGTAAGCTTGTACCACTTTTAATAAGGATGTTGTTATTTCTATAAAATAAATTTTGTACTTATTAAAAGGCAATAGCAGCTTTTCTATTCTACAAAATAAGTTGCTTATAGAGTCCTTTATTTCTCCACCCGATTTTAACTTAATAACATTTAATAGCTCTCTCTCATCATTTTCATCAAATTGAAGTTGAACTGAATTATCTGGTTCCACATCTTCAATATATATAGCTTTTCCTGTTCCTAATACCATTCTGTAATGGAGTGCATTTCTGGCCATTTTATAGGAAAATCTAATTCCCTCATACTCTCTAACTATCTGTCCTATGCCGGCGGATACTTTCTGCCCTAATACTCTTTCACAATTTTTACAAACTTCATTCAATCCATTAATCAAATTTATAATTCCATCTTTATTATCTAAATTACTAATTATGATAACCTTTCCAGAATAGATAAAACTAATAGTTTCACAATAATTAACTAATATCTCATCAACTATTTGTTTAATTGATATATCAACAAAATCGTTTTCTTTATGCTCATTACTAACTATAAGTTTATCGTTATATAGAACACCAATAGCAAAGTATGGAAAATTAAACTCTACTCCAACCTTCTTACCGGCTTGTACCCAACTGTTACCTTCTATTCTTCCCTCTATAGTCCCAACCAAAAACTTTTCTTTCATTATTGGAAGACTTTCAAGATAATATTTATTTAACTTCTCAAAATTCTTTTTTTCATTATACTCTTCATCCATAGTATTCTTTAACTTCTTTAAAACCTCAATTAATTCTATAGAATTTATAGGTTTCAAAACATATTCAACTACATTTATTTTAATAGCTTTATGGGCATATTCTAAATCATCAGAGCCTGAAAAAATTATAATCTTAGTTGATGGAGATTCCTTATATACATATTCCCCCAATTCCAATCCATCCATAAAAGGCATCTTAATGTCTGTCATAATTATATCTGGCTGAAACTTTTCAACTTTATCTATGGCATCCTTTCCATTTTCAGCATCACCTACTACTGTAAATCCATACTTCTCCCAATCAATCTTCTTTATTATTCCATGCCTTATTTCTTCCTCATCATCTACTATCAATACCTTATACAAGTTCATGAACCTACCTCCTATTTATGATAGATTTTTTCTTTTGATACATTTTATACCTGAAAATATTATCTCATCACATTAATATATATTCAACGTAATAATTTTATATTAAACTTATTTTTATACGACAAAAAGTAGAGAATATAAAATCCTCTACTTCTACTATCTATTAAAATATTGCTCCAAATAATATTGAGAACCCTAAAAGAACTAGAACTCCAACTATAAATTTGTCAACGCTTTCAACAGATACATCTATCTTTCCATATAAGCAATCTCTAAAATCTTTTTTTACTTCTTTTTCTGGTACATTTTCATCTGTAACTTCATTACTCATACTATCACCTACTTTTTAGTTAGATACTTTCTAACGTCCAATGAAACTGCTACTATAATAATTAAACCTCTTATTATAAATTGCCAATAAGCATTAACTCCAATGAAATTAAGACCATAGTTAATAACTTGAAGAAGTACTGCACCTATTAATACTCCAGGTATTGTACCTACACCACCTGTAAATGACACACCACCTACAACACAGGCTGCTATAGCATCAAGTTCATAGTTTAAACCAGTAGCTGTAGTAGTTGAACCAGCTCTACCTGCTTCCAAGAATCCAGCAACACCGTAAAGAATACCTGAAATTATGAATATTATCATTATATTCTTAGCTAAGTTAACACCAGATACGGCTGCTGCTTCTGGATTTCCACCTATTGCAAACATATTCTTACCAAGCTTTGTCTTATTCCAAATAAACCACATTATTCCTGCTACAACTGCTAAATATATTATTAAATAAGGAAGTTCAATTGGTCCTAACTTAATTGATCCGTTAACAAAATTTGTATATCTCTCATCTAAATTCGCAACTGGTTGTGCTCCTAGTGGAGGTCTATCTATATATAGACATGATATACCATAAGCAATAAGCTGAGTTCCTAATGTAATAATGAAGGCATGTACTTTAAGTTTAGCCACACCAAATCCATTAATTGCTCCAAAAATACCACCTATAATTACTGCTGCTAATAATGGTAGTATTAATGGTAATGCTGGTAAATCAGGATACATTCTTGCAGCATAAGTTGTGGATTGTAAAAGTGATGCTGATACAATTGCTGTTAGTCCTAAAATACGCCCTGCTGATAAGTCTGTACCTTGTAATACTATAAGTCCTGCAACACCTAGTGCTAATATACCACGAGTGGATGCTTGACTTAAAATTGTTGTAAAGTTCTTAAGTGATAAAAAACCTGGTTCCTTTATTATAAAGAATACTATCATTGCTGCTAAAACTATATATAAAGCATAATTAACTAAAAAATTCGTTACCTTTTCTCTGTTTATTTTTGCTTGTTCCATCTTCTACACCTCAATCTTAAATATATTTAGCTGCTAAAGTCATTATCTTTTCTTGATCTAATTTATCTGTGTCCTCTATTCCTGCAACTTTTCCATTTGACATTACAAGAATTCTATCACATATACCTAATAACTCAGGCATTTCTGAAGATACCATAATTACACCTTTACCTTTATTAGCCAAATCAATTATTAGTTGATATATTTCGTATTTAGCTCCTACATCAATACCTCTAGTAGGCTCATCTAACAATAATATTTCTGGATTGGTTAATAGCCATCTACCTATGATTACCTTTTGTTGATTACCTCCAGATAAACTTCTAATGGCAGTTTTTTGAGTTGGAGTTTTAACCTTCATACTATCGATTGTCCACTTCGTATCTTCTGTCATTTTTTTATTATCTAAGATACCAAACTTACTATAACTATCAATATTGGCTATTGTTGCATTAAACTTTATATCTAAGCCACCAAATATACCTGTTGCTCTTCTTTCTTCGGTTAATAATGCAAATCCATTTTTAATTGCTGCTCTTGAATCTTTATTATTTACTGGTTTTCCATGTAGTAAAATTTCCCCACTACTCTTATGAGCTATACCAAATATAGTTTCTATTAACTCAGTTCTTCTAGATCCAACCAGACCTGCAACACCCAAAATTTCTCCTTTTCTTAACTTGAATGATGCATCAATTACTGATGGCTGATATGCACCTGTAAGATTCTTAACTTCTAATATTGTTTCTCCTGGCTTATTAGTTTTAGGAGGGAATCTATGAGTTAAATCTCTACCAACCATTAATTTAATAATTTTATCTGTTGTTAGCTCTTTTGCTGGCAACGTGTCTATCCACTTTCCATCTCTCATAATTGTAACATCATCTGAAATTTGAAGAATTTCTTCCATCTTATGAGATATGTAAATAAGACCACACCCTTTTGCCTTAAGCTTATTCATTATTTTAAATAAATGATCAACCTCTTCTTGAGTAAGAGATGAAGTAGGCTCATCAAGTACTAAAATCTTAGCATTATATGAAGCTGCTTTCGCTATTTCAACCATTTGTCTTTGTGAAACAGAAAGCTTGGCCATTTTTTCTCTTGGATCAACATCTATCTCTAAATCATCGAAGATTTTTTTAGTCTCTTCGTACATTATTTTCTGACTTACAATTCCATTTTTACTTGGATATCTTCCAAGCCATATATTATCCATTACATCTCTTTGTAAAACTTGATTTAATTCTTGGTGTACCATTGAAACACCATTCTCCATCGCTTGCTTTGGATTTGAAAACTTACATTCTCCTCCATCTATAAGAATTTTACCTTCATCTTCTATATAAACACCAAATAAACATTTCATTAATGTCGATTTACCTGCACCATTTTCGCCCATTAAGGCATGTACAGTACCAGGACGTACCTTAAGTTGTGCATGGTCTAAGGCCTTTACCCCTGGAAAGCTTTTGCATATATCAATCATCTCTAACACATACTTCGATTTTTCCATAACTGCTTTCACCACTCTTTTTGCATATTTTATAAGTTGCACTATATTTAAGAAATACAGTGCAACTTTTAACTAACTTCTTTAAAAACTATTTCTTAGTATATTCTTGATAAGGAATACGAACTGCTACACCTGTATCATCAAACTTATAGTCAGTACCTTCTGTAGCACTCTTACCAGATGCTAAATTCATACCACATTCATAAAGAGCTTTTGCCATAGCTGGAGCATCTTGAAGAACAGAACCTGTCATAAATCCTTTAGATATTAAATCTTGAGCAGCTGCTGTTGCATCAACACCTACAACAGGAATAGTCTTAGCTGCGTCACCATTGTTATATCCAGCTGCTTGAAGAGCTGCTATTGCACCTTGAGCCATTCCATCATTATTAGAAATAACTACTTCAATTCCGTTACCATATCTTGATAACCATGCTTCCATGTTAGTTTGAGCTAAATCTTGTTGCCAGTTACAAACTTGATTTGCTAATTCCTCTGTCTTAATTCCAGCATCATTTATAGTAGATACAGAGAACTTAGTTCTTGCAACAGCTTCTGCATTATCAGGTTCACCCTTAAGCATTACATATTGCATAACCCCATCACCATTCTTATCTAATGCCGGATTAGCTTTCCATTGATCTGCAAGAATTTTACCTTGTAAAACACCAGCTTCTTGCGCATTAGTTCCTACAAACATAGCTTTGTCATAAGATTTTACTACATCTGCTGCTGGTTCTCTGTTAAAGAATACAACCGGTTTGCCAGCATCCTTTATTTTATTAAGTACAGTTGGTGCTGCACCTATATCAACAAGGTTTACCATTAACAAATCAATATCTTTTTGTAGTATTGTATCTATAGTATCGTTTTGTATTGATTGGTCACCCTTACCATCGATAAATTCAAATTCAACCTTACCTTCATTTTGTTTTTGAATTTCTTGTAAGCTTTGACGTACTGTTGAAATATAAGTATCATCGAACTTGTATAGGAATACTCCTACCTTTACTGGATCGCCAGATGCTGTACTTCCGCCATCTTTACCTCCACATCCAACGAATAAGCCACCAATCATTAAAGTTGCTGTAGCCATAGCAAGTAATTTTTTAATCTTTCTCATTTTTTACCCTCCATCCATAATTGAAATCTTTTGAAATCTTGATTACGTTTTCATTTTAATTCTAATTTCCTTTTTACTCCATACAAAATTCTTAACACTTTTATCGAATTTCTAAGATGTTATATAAAAGCTGAGGCCGATATTTATTTTGCTTGTTCCGTCGCTGTACTCCAAGTAACAGAAATATAAATATCTATTAACATCGTACTTAAGGTAATAAAAAAAGAGAGCCTTAAAGCTCTCTAAAGTGTAAAATCACTATTTATGTACTTTTGATTAATTTCATTTATGTCTTCTAACATATCTATCCAGTAATATTTTTTTATAATAGCTTTTTCTCTATCCTCTATATCGATTGAAGATAAGTTTTTATCATAAAATTCATTATAATAGCTATCTATATTATTAGAAATTATCAGGATAGAATTAAAATTTTCTAATGTTTTTCCTGTTAATTCAACTTTATATGATTGAGTTTTCATCTCTTCGTCCATTAAACTTCTAAAGTATTCTTCTATGGTTCCATATATATCATTAAACACTACATTATTTTTATCTATCTTTTTCTTACCAAAATCTAATATGGATATGTTCTCTTCATAAAAAGAATACTCATCCCAAAGGCTAACCATACTATCAGATAATTCACCATAGTTTTTGTATAACTTTAATAACTCCATGTTATCTAGGCAACCGGCCTTTATAGCATTATTTAGTATTTCGTTATTAGTTTTATTTGTAGATTTAATCTTTTCTATATTAGTATATGATTCTCTACCAACCCTGTATCTAAATTTATAGTTATCTATAGAAATATAAACGTTTACTAAAAAACTCACCAATAAAACAAGAACTACAAATAACATATAGTCACCTGGTCTCCTGACCCTCTTAAACATATTATATCCCCCCTATTTTATTTAATTTTATCATAAAACTCCCCTTTTAACCATAGTTACTTTCTAAGTTGTTTCTCTGTTCATATCTCTTACAACTTCTCTTACTAAATCTAAGGCAAAAACTTTGTCTTCATTTACCTTGCTTTTTTTATTTATTCTTTGTATTTCGCCTAATGGATTCTTTAGTGAAAACTCTTCATCCCCAGTTAATACCCAAATAATCCCTTTATTTAATGGCTTAACCTTTAATTCCTTTTCACCAACTCCATCAGTAAAGTATATGACAATGCTATCACTTAAATTCTTTTCTCTAATATATTGAAAAACTGGAGAAAATGCAGTTGAACCATTTTTTTCTGACCTTGGCTTTATATCCTTAGGAGACCTTAACGCATATACCCTTCTAATCTCATTGTCACATTCTACCACAGTAATTTGGGCTTCTCTATTTCTTACTATAGCTAATATTTCTACCATTATCTTTCTTATATCTTCATCAGTCATACTAGCACTAATATCTATAGCTATAATTAATTCAGGAATATGATTTGCAAGCTTTCCCCTTAAATCCATCCTATCAGGCTGTCTTCTATCTCTTCTTGTTATTGTTTTTCTATAACCTGATTTAACAGTAGGAATCATTCTCTTAAGTATATTCTGCCATGACAATTCTTCTTTTTCTTCAAATTTACTTATTAGCTTTAATATTTCATCTGGTTTTCCACTACTTTTCAGACTTAAAGCTATCTTTTTTACATTTTCTTTTACACTACTATCACTTACATCTATGTTATCCCAAATTTCATGAGCCTTAGCTATATCTACTTCCCTTGCTAAAGTATCACTATTTTTGTCCTTTGATGACTTTTCTATTCGTTCCTCAATAGCTTTCTGAATTTCTTTTGAGTACTCCTCAATACTTCTGTTCTCTTTCAATTCAATATTAAATTCTCTATTTACTCTCTCTATCCTATAAGCTTCCATTGGCATGTTCTTTACAAACTGATTTATAGAAATATCTATAGCCATCGATATTACTTCATTGCTATATTTATTTTTCAGATTATTTACTCTTTCATAATGCATATACATCATGTGATATATTTCATGTTTAAATAAAGCTGCCATTTCTTTTTTATCACATTGTAAAAATAATAATGGATTAAAGTACATAGTAAACCCATTTATCTTTGGTACTGTTGCTAATGGCCATGTAATATCAACTCTTATCTCTCTTTCAATTTTTATCATAAAGCCACCAAAGAAATTATCTTCACTACTAAGCATATCTATTATTACTTTTCCAACTAAATCAAAAAACTCTCTTTTAAAATCATCCCTTATATCTTCATTTTTTTCAATTTTTAATGCCTTGCTAAACAAGGCATCTCTTTCTTCTATAAATGTCATATTATCACCTATTCAGACTATAGATAAATATTAAAGAAAGCATCTATAAATCCATCACAATCTAATAATTTTTCATATAAATCTTTAGGATAATCCTTCTTTATTTCTTTCATTATTCCTAATCTTAAATCTCTAGGATATACCATTAATAAATCAGAGAATAACTCTATATTTGAATCTTTCATATTATCCCCTAAATAGTTTAAGCAATTTTTAGCTAAAATATATAGTCTTGAATGTGACTCATTTAATAAATCATCTCTTAATTCAACTGGTAAAACCTCATGAGCAAATAAATCTTCCATTGATATTAATGGCTTTTTAATATTAGAGATATAATTAGCAAAATCTGTTGCTATACTTTCACCTACATTTCCTCTAACTACGTTTAATAATGTATTTATTGAATAGCTAGAACCTTTAGCTTTATATAACTTATAAGCCTTTGATATTCTCTCCCAGCTTCTTGGAGTAGCCTTTAAGCTTTCTCTTGAACCTGGTGTATGAAGATATTCTGGAAATGTAGATATAAACTCAATTATATCAGGATATATATTTCCATTATTCATTCCCCACTTTATCCATTCTTTAATATCTGACTCCATTTGTAACCAAACAAACCTATCTTCTTGAGCCGGGTCCATATCTACAACTTGATATTCACTTTCATAAAACCCTTCATATCTGTTAGATGGATTCATTGCAGCAATTATATTTACACCTTTATCTAATTTATATCCATTAATTTCTCTATTAAGAATTAAGTTCATAAGTTCTTGCTGAACTGCATGGTCACATCTATTTAATTCGTCTATAAATAATAATACTTCCTCCCCTTTTTTAACTGCTTCGCTTATTTCAGCTAATTTGTGATGAGTAGCATATACTGTAAACCCATTTATTACTGTTGGAAGACCTCCAATTTCTCCTTCTTTTAAAAGGTTAGCATCAATAGTCACTAGATGATAATTGTATTCTTTAGCAACTCTATGAGCTAAAGCAGTTTTCCCTATTCCACTTTCACCTATAACAAGAGGTACTTCTCTAGATTCTATTACTAATTTAATTGTGTCTAATACTTCTGTAAACTTCATTTTTCTTCCTCCTGATTATTTTGAAAGTATGTGATCTACCACTAGTTTTTTAGCCCTCTTACTACCAAAATCCCATACTAATTTACCTTTATCCATCTCAAGCACCTCTAAATCTAAGAAGCTTCTCATATATTCTTCATCTATATCGTCTTTTTCTAACTTTTCTACTAATACTTCAACCACTAACTCAGGCTCTATTGATTCATAAAGGTACTTTACTATATTTATGTTATCACCAATAAAAATCTTTAAATCATCCAAATCATAATTGTTTATAAAGTGAATTGCTTCCTCACTTTTCATTATAGCTTCTCTATTTACTCTTATTGAAGGATTATCTATAAATCTTATAGCTCCCCAGTAATTATCAATAGCTCTTAGCTGCACCTTTTCAGATGGATTTTTTATATATTTAATAGAATCATAATCTTTTTCAACTGCGATAATACATAGTTCCTCACTTGGAGCTTCTATGTATTGAATTGCCCACCCCTTTGTCTTTACAGCCTCTTCCTGCACTTTATATGATGGATTTTCTATTAATTTTAGTGAATTCCAAAGAAGTCTTACAGCCATTATTTGAAGCTCTTCTTCTAAATTCTCCATATATTCTATTGATAAAGGATTGCTTTTTATTGCTTCCTTTTTTAACTCAAAAGATGGATTATCTATAAACTTAATAGCAATTCCACTTTTCTTAACTGCCACCTCTAAAATCTCGTAACTTGGATTTTCTAAGTTTTCTATAATCATTGGATTTTCTTTTACTTGTTTTAATAAAACTTTATCTTCCATTGCTTTTCTCCCAAAATATAATATATTATAATTTTATAT